>Ga0209616_1000371_pt1 | contig 12858 bp, 10 predicted proteins | sample FlocCalmetaG_FD_184153 | JGI IMG/M metagenome (GOLD analysis project Ga0209616, IMG submission 184153) | Freshwater bacterial and archeal communities from Indian Creek, Illinois, USA - Floc-Cal metaG (SPAdes) (version 2) | ecosystem: Environmental > Aquatic > Freshwater > Unclassified ...
ACAAACGCTTCAATAATCCTTACTGTATTATCTTCATTTATTAAATCATCAAAAGCTATTGGAAATATGCTTAATTGTTGTCGATCAATTTTCCCTTGAACATATCGCATATATACACCTCAAATCACTGATATATAGCCGTTTGCATGCTTTTATTATATCATGTTTTAGGCTGATTTACAACCTATTTGTTGCATATTTTGTAGTTTTTTGCTATTTTGGACTGGTGTTTTCACACAGTCTGACGGGGTTACTGTCACAGGATGATTGATGGTTATTGTCAAGCAGTGCTGCCAACTGGTATTATTAAGCTACTTTAAGCAGCTAGGGGCCAAATATTGTGAAAAAGCTTATAATCGCTTTGCTGACGGTATTTCTGTTCGCTTCTCTGTCTGTGTTTTTTCAGCCTAATCAACAAGTTATAGGCAAAAGTTTATCACTTAACCTTGAATCGCACAATAAACTAATGACAAATGTCATTTTAAATAATGATTCATGGCACTTCTTTTTTTTGTTCATTTGTTAGAAAATATGTATGGATAATTCGACGCAAAACTTCCTGCCAAACAAAACGTCCCACTGGTTGGTGTGTCCCGCCGGCAGATTTGATTTTATCAGAGGAGGAATTCAATTGGTAATAAAAGTGGAAAACATAGTCAAGCGATATGGTGAACTTTTAGCTCTTGACCATTTCAGCCTTGAAGTGAGAGAAGGCGAGATATTCGGACTTTTAGGCCCGAACGGTTCCGGCAAGACCACAGCCATTAACTGTATATTGTCGCTTTTGACATTCGAGAAGGGCAACATCAGCATTTTCGGTAAGCCAATGTCCCCTGACGCTTATGACATAAAGCAAAATATCGGTGTTGTGATGCAAAACGTCGCTATCTTCAATGAGCTGACCGTATTTGAGAACATTGACTATTTTTGCGGATTGTATATCAAAGAAGCGGAAAGAAGAAGGCAGCTCGTCAGTGAAGCCATAGACCTTGTGGGATTAAATGATTTCAAGAAATTCTACCCTAAAAAACTTAGCGGCGGCCTACTAAGAAGGCTAAACATTGCCTGCGGCATATCGCACAAGCCAAAACTTATAATATTAGACGAGCCGACCGTGGCGGTCGACCCCCAGAGCAGAAACAACATACTCGAAGGCATACTGAAGCTTAACCGCGACGGCGCAACAATTTTATACACTTCCCACTACATGGAGGAGGTCGAGCAGATCTGCTCAAGGATCATGATTCTCGATAAAGGCCATGCGATAGCAACAGGCACTAAGGATGCATTAAAAGATATGATAAGCCTTGGCGAAAAAATAACGGTCGAGGTGTTTGGTTTAACCGAAGGGCAGCTTCAGGCGGTAAAAGCTCTGCCAAACATAGTTTCCACAGTTTTCCACGACAAAACTCTAATCGTAAAATCTCAAAAGGGCAAAAACAACCTTGAGAACTTATTAGCATTGTTAAAAAATCAAAATATAAGTTTTGGTAAAATCTATTCCGAACTCCCGACATTAAATGACGTATTCCTTGAGATTACGGGAAAAGAGCTAAGAGATTAGGAGGGTGCTATGTTTTTCCATATATTCAAATACAGGTTAAAAATAATTCTGCAAGACAGATCCACTATGTTTTGGACACTTTTGTTTCCTATAGCGCTTTCCACCTTTTTTTATATGGCTTTTGGCCAGTTAGGCGCGGGGGAAATTTTCAACCCTATCGATACGGCAATAGTGAACACAGCCGGCGACGAGGCTTTTATGTCGCTTGTGGAAACGCTTTCATCTGGAAATGAGAGACTTTTCAATATCACGATAACTTCAAAAGAGGAAGCCTTAGCGCTTTTATCCGAAGGAAAAGTCAAAGGTATTATCGAAACAGGCGATACAATCTCACTTACTGTTAGTCAGTCGGGTATAAGTCAAAGTATTCTTAAAACATTTATCGATAATTATACGCAGACAGCTTCATCGGTCAACCGAATCGCGGCGCGAAGTCCTGAGTCGCTTGAAATGGTTCTTGCAATGCTTGCTGAGGATATGAATTTTCTTGAAGAACATCCTATTAGCCGTGCTAAACCAGACAGCACTGTAATCTACTTCTATTCGCTGATTGCAATGACATGCCTATTTGGGGGATTTCTCGGCATGACGGAAGTCAACTCCGTTCAGGCCAATCTTTCCTATCATGCAGCGCGAATGAACTTCGCTCCCGTGCATAAGCTTAAAATGTTTTTGTCCGGAATAAGCGGGGCATTAATTGTCCAGTTCGCAAAACTTATGCTTTTACTCGCCTATCTTGTGTTCATACTGTCCATAGATTTTGGCGACAGGATAGGTTTGATCATTCTAACTATTTTCCTATGTACAATCCTTGGAATCTCTTTTGGCGCTTTTGTAACCTCTCTTATTAAGGGGGAAGAAGGCCTTAAAGTCGGTATACTCATAGCGTTTGGCAATATTAGCTCTTTTCTGGCAGGAATGATGTCTGCTGAAATAAAGTATGTAATCGATACATCTGTGCCTATACTCTCGCAGATTAATCCCGCAAGCCTTATCACCGACGCCTTCTTCGCACTCTATTTTTTCGACACATATACGAGGTTCATAGAAAACATATCGGGTATGATAATACTTACCATTATTTTTTCAGCTGCGACCTATTTTGTTATCAGGAGGAGAAAATATGTCAGTATTTAGCGTATGCCTTAGAATACTAAAAAAGAATCTTCCGACAATTTCGATTTATTTTATTGTATTTGTATTTGTGTCCAGCATTATAACCATTATGGCGGCACCTTCCGCGCCGGGTGAATTCGGAAAAACGAAAGTAGCAATAGCGCTTTTCGCGGAAGAAAGTACTTCTTTAGTTGAAGGCTTAAAAGAATCGCTCGCTCAACAGGCGGATTTTGTACAAATAGAGGACAATCGGGAAAAACTTCAGGAAGCTATGTTCTACAGAAGGGTTCACTATATTCTTAGAATCCCTTACGGGTTCACCGATTCATTCATAAAAGGAAATTTGATAGCGCTTGAAAGAACAAGCATCCCCGGCTCAACGAGTGCGATCTATATCGATTTAAGAATCGACAGATTTCTTGAAACACTTCGTCTTTATGCTACAGCGATGCCCGAAGCTGATATTAGTGAAAAAGTGGCTTTTGTTCTCGATGATCTGGCAGTTGAAACTAAAGTCGAAGTTGCCGGGCCTGAAAATCGTTCAAATGGCCCGAGTATCTTAAAATATTATTTCAACTTTCTTGCATATACTATCATGTTTGCGATAATTTTCGGCGTTTCGTCAATTTTGCTCGTGTTTAACGACATTGACATAAAACGGCGCAATCTCTGCTCGCCGCTTGGTTCAAACAGTATAAGCCTGCAATGCTTTCTCGCCAGCGCACTTTTTGCGCTTGTAAACTGGATCGCTCTTGTCGCATTAAGTTCTATGTTCGGAATAGATGAAATCACAGCCCCATCGACATGGCTTTATATTGTTAACTCGCTTGTATTTGCAATATGCATTTCAGGACTTGCGTTTTTAATAGGAAGTCTGACAAAAAACCGCGAGGTAGTATCAGCTGTCGCTAACATTACTACGCTTGGAACTAGTTTTTTAAGCGGCGTCTTTGTTCCCCAGGAAATTTTAGGGGAAAATGTGCTAAGGATAGCAAGTTTCATGCCGACTTACTGGTATGTGAGGGCAAACGAAAGAATTGCAGGATTGATAGATTTTAGTATTTATAACTTAAGCGACGTATTAATAAGTCTTGCTATACAATTAGCATTCGGGGCCGCTTTTCTTATTGCGGCTCTGGTTATCGGAAAACGCAGACGAATGACTGCGGAGTGACCAACCAGTGTTACGGTATTCCGCCGAGATTTCGCGAAAGCGAATTTGATGCTTCAAGAAGAAGGGTGTGCAGTTCTTCAAGTTTTTGCATGGTGAAACGCGTATCCGGGCCTGATATGCTCAATCCCGAATTAACCGTCCCTCCGTTATTAAAGATCGGCACTGCAACACAGCGCATATTATCCGAAAACTCATGGTCGTCAATCGCATAGCCTTGTGCACGAATTTTTACCAGTTCCGCCTTAAACGCGATAGGATCGGTGAATGTATTGGCAGCTTTTTTGGGCAGCCCCAAGCCTATGATGCGCTCGATGTACCGGCTATCCTGATAGGCTAAAAGTACTTTTCCAATTGATGTACAATGCAACTCAGCACGATCGCCGATTTGGAAATCAACGGTTACAAGCTGCGAACCCTTGATTCTGTTCACCAATACCGCCCTGTTTGCGTCAAGAACGGAGTAATGCAATGTTTCAAGGGTTTTAGCGGATAACTCTCTCATCGCCCGCGTTACCATTCTTGAAATTTCATTCTCCGCAAGAAGATTTCTTCCTAAAGCTACGACCTTGTAGCTTAAGCTGTATTTGTTTGATATAGTGTCGTGAATTATATATTCTGCCGCTTCAAGAGTCAAAAGCATCCGGTAGGCTGTAATTTTGTCACAATTCAAAAAACCGGCTACTTCTTTACTCGATAGAGGTATCTTTGATTCTGAAAGCAGTTCAAGAACTCGTAAAGCTTTTAATGCGGTTGTGCTGACTCCTTGTTTTTGAGAACCTATCACAAAAATCTCCTTACCTTTCAATCCTTTCAAAATTTGTGCGATTTCATTATTTGAAATCCAATGACATTAATAATATCATATAGTCTATTTCCAGACAACAAAATGATTAATACAAAAAACAGATTTAGTCTATTCTCATGTTGAAATTCAACTACAACGCAAAAAAAGTGAAGCCCCATTTAAGCTGGCCTCACTTTTTTAGCATGATACTGCTGCTCTAAAATACTGATTCAGGATCGTAGTACTGCATAACATTTTCCTCAGTAATGACTGTCACCGGAAAAACGGTATCGATATTTGCACGTCTGGCTCCGGCGATTACTGCCATCAAGTGATTAAAGCCCATTGGTCCTATCAGAGAAGGCGAATTAAGTCCCGTAGCGATAAAATTCGTCCCTTCGCTAATAAGTTGTAGAGCCGCTCTTTGGCCATCAAAACCGAAGATATTTATCTCATCTGCACGTCCTGCATCTTGTATTGCTTTTAGCGCACCTAATGCCATCGAGTCGTTTTCAGCAAAGACAGCGTCAATATTCGGGTGTTTCGCCAACATATCCTCCATAAGGCTGAATCCGCCATCTTCTGTCCATCCGCCGAATTCAGGGGCAAAAATAACTTCAATATCCGTCGGTTCCACCTGTGATAGAACCCCGTCTCTGCGCGCATTACCGATGTGGTTATCTTCAGGACCGCCACGAATCATAAGAAGATTACCCCTTCCGCCCATGGTTTCAACTATTACTGCACCAACGCCCGCACCGGTATTTAAATTGTCAACACCTACCCATGAATCATATCCTGTGCCTAAAAATCTGCGATTGACGAGTACAACCGGTATCCCAGCCTCGTTAATTGCCTCCATGGGCCCAGGCAGTGTTTCTATCGGACTTATGTTCATTATAAGCCCATCCACCCTCTGAGCGATGAGATCCTCGATAGCTGAGTCGACAGCGGCGACATCGCCTTCAGCATCAACAACTATGGTTCTTATATTTCCGTATTCTGCAGCCGCTGCTTCGATTGCTCTAACCATACCGATAAAATATGGTGCTCGCATCTGTAACGTCACTATCCCAATCGTCAATTCACGTTCTTCTTCTTCTCCTACCTGTTCGGCTGCAGGCGCACAGGCTGCTAATGCAAATATCATTACAATAATCAAGGTCGCGATAATTAATTTAACAATAGATTTTCGATTCATATTTACCTCCTGTTTTAAATCGTTAAAAAGCCTTGTCTTGTCACTAATAACTAGAAAATCAACCCTTATCTCATTTTTCATCCCCCCTAAAATTAAGCAAGCAGCAATACCTTAAAACTCAAATCAATTTTTCCCACTTCTTGCTAATACCGCTAAGATTATAACCAACCCTCGGATTATGTCCTGGAAAAATGTCTGAATCCCCAGAAGATTCATTAGATTACTGATCAAACCTATAGTGAGCACACCTAAAAATGCTCCCGGCACTCCACCTCCTCCCCCGCCCATAACAGCGCCTCCTATCACACACGCAGCAATAGCATCCAGTTCATACGCCATTCCGACGCTTGGCTGAGCAATACCAAGTCTTGACACCAAAATCGCGCCTGATAAGGAAGATAAAAATCCGGACATCACATATGCGAGAATAACAGTTAACTTAACATTGATTCCCGCCAAACGCACAGCTTCCTTATTCCCCCCTATGGCCAAAACTGCCCTTCCCGTCGACATCCGGTTCAGGAAAAACCAACCGAGAACAAAAAGAGTTACCATAATAATAAGTCCAAAAGAGACAAGTCCAATCCCTCCCGCGCCTAATTCTCTGAAAGCATCATGTTCAGGTGAAATCGGAGTTTCAGTATATAAAAACACTATTCCTCTAAGAATTCCCATGGTAGCAAGAGTTGCAATAAATGCCTGCAATTTGAAATGAGCGACAAGAACGCCGTTCACCACGCCAAACAGCCCTCCTGCACTTACAGCAAGTATCAAAGCAGGTACAATGCCAATCGAGTCTGTTAAGCCGGCAAACAAGACACCTCCCAGAGCAACATATGAACCGACTGTTAAATCTACACCGCCTGTCAGAATAACCATCAGCATACCAAGTGAAACCAAACCATTCGCTATAATTTGCCTGAGAACATTGGCTATATTAATGCGAGTAAAAAACATGTCGGTGAACAAAGCTCCTACAAGTATCAGCACCGCAAAAATAACCAGAAAACCGTAATCTGCAGGTTTAAACTGCCTTCCTCTGATTGTAATTTTAAACTGTCTTATGCTTGCTAATATTGATTTTATCGTTGTACCCTTTTTTTGATTCATGCCTTCTATCATTTACTTACCTCTCCCTCGTTAACAACTCCGGCTGCGCATGCAAGTAGCTTTTCTTCTGAAGCCTCCTGTCGCTTGAACTCTCCTGTTATTCGCCCCTCGCGCAAGACAATAACTCTGTCGCTAAGGCCAATAACCTCCGGCAGTTCTGAGGAAATTAGCAGAATTGCCGTACCTGAATCTGCAAGCGCGCGAATAATATTATAAATCTCATGTTTTGTCGCAACATCGACACCTCGCGTTGGTTCATCCAAAATAATAATGGGCGTTTCTAGCGTTAGCCATTTTGCAAAAACTACTTTCTGCTGATTCCCTCCGCTTAATTCTTTAAGCTGCCGTGATGGATTGTCCGGCTTAATGCGAAATTTGTTAATCATTGATTTGACTGAAGAATTCTGCAGCCTCTTGTTAAGAACTCCAAATCGAGAAAACTTCTTCATAGCTGCAAGGCTTATATTATCTTTTATTGAAAGAAACATAACTAATCCATCAAAACTGCGGTCTTCGGTCAGCATTGAAATGCCTTCATTCAGGGCTTTTCGGGGTGTTGATAATTCAATCGGCTTCTCATTTATTAAAACCTCACCATCTGTTAAACGATCCGCACCGAATATGCAGCGTGCCATTTCAGTGCGACCGCTGCCCACAAGTCCATAAAATCCTAGAATTTCTCCTTTTGATATAGAAAATGTTATATCTTTAAATATTTTGTCTCGACTTAAACCGCGTACAATCATGACTTTATTATTAAAAGACGATACCCGGTCAGGGAATATTTCATCGATAGTGCGTCCGACCATCATTTTTATCAGCGCCGGTTTGCTTGTTTCAGTCGTGTTAACAATACCTACAAGGCAACCATCTTTAAGAACAGTTACGCGATCAGCAATTTGAAAAATTTCATCCAATCGATGAGAAATGTAGAGAATCAATACATTTTCACTCTTAAGCTGACGGATTACTCGAAATAGCCGATCAAGCTCCTTCTGTGAAAGAACTGCTGACGGTTCGTCCATGATTAGAATGTTAGGGCTTACAGAAACCGCTTTGGCAATTTCAACCATCTGTTTTTGCGAAGCACTCAAATCTGAAATTTTCAATTTTACATCCAAATCTGCAAATCCTATCCTATCCAGCACATTTCGTGCCACCTCATGCGACTTAGTCCAATTGATGCAAAACTTCGCGTTTGACTTTTGAAGATTTCCGATTAGAATATTTTCGGTAACCGTAAGATGTGGAACCAAACTGAAATGTTGATTAACAGCACGGATTCCCAATTTTTGCGAATCAATCGGATTGTTTATGCGACTCTCCGCACCTGAAATAAAAATCCTTCCTTCATCAGCGTTTACAGCACCCGATAGAATTTTCACGAGCGTGCTTTTGCCCGCTCCATTCTCGCCGATTATCGCGTGAACTTCACCTCTTTGCGCTGAAAAATCGACTTTCCGTAAAGCCCTTGTACCGTTATAGCTCTTGCTTATACCTTTCATTTCTAAAAATTCAGCTAAACTCATTTTTGCACTCCATTTTTATCGTTAAATACAGACAAGGCATTATAAAGTATTACGGATTTTTGATCTGTCATGTCCATTAAAGTTTCAGGGATGCTCTCTCTGCCGTGCCCGCTTAATTTAATACCTCCAAAGGGCAGGTTTTCCACACGAACGGCGCTTGACCAATTGATTATGACTCCGCCGGCTTCCAGTTTGTATACCATATGCATTGCAGTTTCCAAATTATTAGTAAACACCGAGGATTGAAGACCGTATTTACTGCTGTTTACATAAAAAACCGCTTCTTCGAGAGTCTTGAACGAAGTCACAGGAGCAACCGGCCCAAAAACTTCTTCTTCCATAATTGGTGACTGAAAAGATATGTTGTTCAAAATGGTAGGTTCGATAAATGCCCCACTCCTTTTACCACCGAAACACACCTCTGCGCCTGCCTCAACAGCATCGTTAATGCTTTTTTCGACACTTATAGCGGCGCTTTCAGTAATCAGAGGGCCTACATCGGTTTTTTCGTCAAGCGGGTCGCCCACTATTAGCTTTTTAGTCTTTTCAACCAGCATATGTAAAAACTCCTCACAAATCGTCTCTTCAACAAAAACTCTTTTTACAGCGCAACATATCTGTCCGTTTCCCCTTGCAAGCCGCCCTAATACCACCGCTTCCGCAGCGCGTTCAATGTTCGCATCCTTACATATGATTGTCGCGTCATTTCCTCCTAATTCTAGATGCACACGTTTTAGCGTCTCCGATGCGATAAGCGAAATCCTTCTTCCTACGTTTGTGCTCCCTGTTAAAGATATAAGATTAACACCCGGAGAACGTGCGAGTAATTCTCCGACAACAGCTCCCGCTCCTGTAATCATCTGATGAGCACCCTGCGGTAACCCGGTATTCTCAAGGATTTCAGCAACTTTTAACAAAGTGAGGGGGCAGTCGCTTGGTGTTTTTACAATGACGGCATTCCCCGCAGCAAGTGCGGCTGCGACTTTGTGAGCATACAACTCGACCGGATAATTAAATGGCACGATCGCAGCAACCACTCCTACCGGCCGCCGCAGTGTAAAAGCAAAATGCCGCTCCATACCCGGAATCATATCTAAAGACATACTTTTACCAAACAATCTTTTTGACTCTTCAGCAAAACCCCTGAAAATCCTGATTGCTGCAGCAATTTCCTCCCTTGTTTGCCGTATCGGCTTTCCATTTTCGCGCGCAAGAAGATTCGCAAGCTGCTCTTTCTTTTTCTCCATTTCATCCGCACATTCAAATAAAATCGCAGCCCGCCTGAATGCTGGCATTTCAGCCATTTTGTTTTTTGCAAGCTGCGCAAATTCAATGGCATTTAACACATCTTTTTCTGTTGCCTGGGGAACCGTATCAATAATACTGCCATCCGCCGGGTTTATGATATCTCTTTTGTTTCTTTCCTTTATACCAACCCATTCGCCATTTATCAGCATATTCATAATTCGCATCCTCCTGTCTGTGATTCTGATTTTGCTTGAACGCTTTATAGATCTATTTTTTTGAATTTCAGGTTTTGATGTTTCATTATATTGTATGTCGTTTCATAATATGAAGTATAAATAACGAAAGAGAAATTGTCAACAACTTTTTTTCAATAAATTTTTTACTGAACAAAATAATGCAGATATATATTTCGGCACAAACCAATGTTATAAACCCCCGTTTGACAGCAAAAAAAGAAATAAGCCCTTAAACTGCCTTTAAATAGCCAGTTTGAGGGCTTTGTTGTTTGTCAGACAGACAAGGGGACAGGGACTTGTCTGGTACGGAATGATCAGAAGGATCTTGCAAAGTCGGGAATTCCGATGTGTTCACCTGACGAACTCTTCATATCCTTACATGCCTTACTTACACTGTTTAGCAGCAATTCTTCCTGTCATTATAGCAGTAGGACCGCCGGCCGGGCTATAAACCCACTTGCCTGCCGCATATACATTCGGCAGTTCGGTTTTCACAGAACTCGCCATATTTAACATGCTGGTAACCACAGGAATCTTACCTTCAAATGACCATCCTACAATAGATCCTTCCGAACTGCCTACCCTCTCATAAATGGAGCATGGCGTAGCGGAAAAACAGAACAGCACTTTTTCCTTAAGTCCGGGATAGATGCTCGAGGAAATCGTCATGATTATCTGCTCTTCAAATCTCTTTGTAAATTCTTCATACCAACCCCTGGCACGAATCCTGCTGGTCAGTTCAAAATCAAATAGAACGCTTATAATAATCCCCGTTTTCCCCGGCGGCGCTGCCTCCGCATCACGAAGCACCGGAATTGATATCTCAAATGTGTTATATCTGCAGAATCTTTCAATCCATGCAAAAAGTTCTTCCTTTTTAAGTGTATCCCAATTCTGCAGCAACTCTTGAAGCTCGTCGGTGTGTATGGTTCCAAGGCCTTTGCGATCCGGCGTGTAAAATAAATGACCGCTTGCCTTCTCTTGGAAATACTCAGGATGCAAATCTACCGCAAGAAAAACCGAAAACACCGACTCGGCACCCTTATGAGACAGAATTGCCTGCTTTTTGTTTCGGAAATTGAGTTGAGCCTGTTTTTCCATACCTTCATCACTTGTGATGGTATAAAGGGTCTTTAGGTCTCCCGCCCAAATCATTTTTTTATACTGATACTCATTCCCCTTCGAATCCTTCAGTCGCTTGTTATGTGCATCAACACTGATTACCTCCGCATTATAACAAATCTCCCCTCCGCGTTCTTCGATAGCTTCAGCTAGTTTTTGCATAAATGCACCTACTCCACCTTTGGGGTACAGATAATCATTATAAAGAGCAAAATAGCTAAGGGCAAAGAAAGCCGGAGTTTTTCTGAAAAAATGCTGACCTATCATATCCTTTAGAGATTGATTTGCAGTCAAAATATTGAGATGCTCCTCGAATGGAGTGTTCAGCTTATTGATTCGGTACATGGTTTTTGTAAATTTAAACATCCAAGAGATAAGCGAAGGAAACAATGTAAATATATTTTTCTTCTTTTTTGAAAATAACGGATTATCCACGCCATAGAGGACTTTCATGTCCTCCATGATATCATGGATTGATTGGATAACACGGTCAACCTCGAGCTTGCTCTCAGGATATAAGTCCTTTAATACATCAGCATACTGGATCAAACTCCCTTCTCCATCAATACTGAGCATTTTGTCCTCGATCCCTAGGGTGATAGGGTTTGGCAACATCTCAATATCCATAGTGAATTCCTTTATTAATGGCTTAATAAGGCCTGCATTGACCAATGCCCTGGCACCGGCTTCAAAGCGAAAATCGTCCCTTTCAAAGGTATTCATCAGTCCGCCGCATATCTCATTTTTTTCAATGAGAAGAACTTGCCGCCCCAAATGAGCCAAACTCAATGCAGCCGTCAGCCCTGCCATTCCGCCACCAACAACAATGATATCCTTTTGCATCACAAAATAATCCCTTCTTTATTTAAAAAATTTCTAGTTTTTATCAAAAGAGCTTCCGCAACCTCTAAATCGAGGGCCGGAGGCGTTAGTTCTTCTTCTATCGTCAGATGAAAAAAAACATCAGTGGTTTGTGAAAGTTTTGGAGAAGTACCCAGATAGTAAAGGGCCTCCGCGGAAATATCAGGAGTGGTTGAAAGTTTATTTATGATGTTCTTTTTATACCATTGATACCATCTGCCGTTATCCTTGCCAGTCTCAGTTCGGACCATACCAGGATGCATCGCGTTAATGGTCACGTTATAAGGGGCCAGTTCAGCAGAAAGAATGTGCATAAACAGCAGCTGTGCCAGCTTTCCTGCTCCATAAGCCTTGATGCCGGTATACTGCCGCCTTTTCCATTGCAGATCCTCAAGATCCAGTCCCCAGACTGCAAATCGATAGGCTTCCGAACTCACCAATATAATTCTTCCTGTTCTATCCAGCTGATACTTTGGAATCAGCATTTTGTTAATGATAAAAGGGCAAAGATAATGTATCACAAAGTTAACTTCGAGACCAACTGGATTTTCATTCCGAGATTCCAAGTGTACGCCGGCATTGTGGATCAAGACGTCGATCGGTTTTTCTATTGACAGCAGATGCTGCCCTACCCTCTGTATGTCTGATAAAAGCGTCAAATCTGCAATGACATATTCGACCGACGCACCAAATTTTTCAGATATTTCTCTGCGTACTACCTCTGATTTATCCGGATTTCTATTGATCATCAGAATATTTGCTCCCATAGAAGCATATTTCCGAGCAGTATAGTATCCAATTCCTGATGTTGCACCGGTTATGACAACAAGTTTATCTCGAAAAGGCTCGGGATTTTTTTCGGGAGCATGTTTCATATTTTTGATCATTGCATATACATTTGACCACTTGTATT
>Ga0209616_1000372_pt1 | contig 12780 bp, 12 predicted proteins | sample FlocCalmetaG_FD_184153 | JGI IMG/M metagenome (GOLD analysis project Ga0209616, IMG submission 184153) | Freshwater bacterial and archeal communities from Indian Creek, Illinois, USA - Floc-Cal metaG (SPAdes) (version 2) | ecosystem: Environmental > Aquatic > Freshwater > Unclassified ...
CTTCATTGTCAATATCTACCGCTGCGGGCGCACATATAATTCCTGCGTTAAAAACTGAAATTGCCGCACAATTGAAGCTTCAGCTCTCCGAGATGGCAAGGCTTAGCGAAGAAGATGTCTGAAAAAAAACGTCAACACCCTATCGTAATATTTACAGATTCAGTTGGTATGATCAAAAATTTATTAATTCCGATGTTGTTACCTATTCTCTTGCAAGGTGGCAATATCGAACGTTTTTGGACTAATAGGATTTTTTTATTCGCGGCGGCAGCTGTGCCTTTCTTAGTACTGCTCCACAGCTTCTTGCGATGGTATTTCTTTTGCTACTCATATACAGATGGCGTCTTGCAAGTGTATCGCGGCGTACTGATAAAAAAGCATAAACAGATAAAAAGAGAACGGATTCAGACTGTTTCGGTAAAAGCCGGTTTGATTTTCAGACTGTTCAATTTAGTCTGCCTTTCAATTGAAACTGCAGGCGGCAAAGCGGAACCTGAATTCAAGATAAATGCCCTGTCGCAGAATGAGGCTGAATCGTTAAAGCGAATGTTGAAAGATGATGGTCGTATCATATCCGCAAATGCCGACATTACCGCTGCTGCCAAAACCGCTAATCCAAGTTACGAAATCACATTCCCAGAGCTTTTTGTTGCAGCTATCACATCAGGGCAAATTTGGTCTATTTTTGCTTTACTGTCGGTTTTGTATTCAGAAGCAAGCGCCTTTATTCCATTTGAAACGATTGAGGTTGTAGCTCAGAACTTTTTAGACATATTTATAGCCGCTGACGTAATTTTAATAGTTATTGGCGTTTTTGCGGTATTGATTTTAACCGTAATGATATCCACAATGCAGTACATCTTTCGCTACGCTAATTTCACAGTCGAGCGAAACGGGGATGAAATACATATTAAAAGAGGATTACTTGAAAAAAAGCAGATTGCTTTTAAGCTTCATCGCATACAAGCTGTTACTGTTGTGGAAGGCCTGTTAAGACAACCCTTTGGCTATTCGGAAGTGCGTGTAAACGTAGTAGGAGATATTAGTTCACAGCAAAACGTCACTCCTATAATCCACCCATTTGTAAAAACAAAAGACCTTCAGAATTTTTTCGATTCGCTTCTGCCTGGGTATATATTCCAACGAGAGCTTAACAATGTCCCGAAGAGATCTTTAAGGCGCTATTTAATACGCGGGGTTATTCCTTTTGTGCTGCTCGCGCCCGCTTTCTTTTTCATTCCTTACGGGTTTTTGGGAATACTCATATATCCGCCGCTTGTATTGTTTGCGGTCATGCGATACCGCGACGCCGGCTATCTTATAAAGGACAGCTTTATTACATTAAGATTCAGACGAATCGCAAGAACCACGGCTTTAGTAAGTAAAAATCATATCCAAAGCATCCGGCTTAGCACCAATTATCTTCAGGAAATTAAAGATCTTAAAACTATTGTAGTTGTGGTGCTTTCCTCTCCCACCCCTTCGGCATTCTCCGTTAAAGATATATCCGCAGATTGCGGCAAGATTATATGGAATTGGGTTTCGCGGAAAGGGTATGTCTCTAATCGAGTGTGACAAGGGTATATACAGACAAGTCCCTGTTTCCTTGTCTGTACCGGTGTAAATATTAACGATTATAAAACATGCACACCAAGCATTGATTCAACTTCTTAAAATCTTATTCATCGGCTTGCCTTTTGCCAGCTCGTCCACCAATTTGTCAAGCCATCTTACTTTCTGCATGAGCGGGTCTTGGATTTCCTCGACTCGATAACCACAAATCACACCTGAAATTTTGTCGGCGTTCGGGTTTATCTGCGGGGCTTCGCTAAAGAAAGTTTCAAAATCATTATTCTTCATAATTTGCGCTTGCAAGCCCGAATCATCATACCCCGTAAGCCAGCATATTACTGTATCGACCTCGGATTTGGTTCGCCCTTTGCGCTCCGCCTTTTGAATGAGTAGCGGATAAACTTTCGAAAACGCCATCTTGTACACTCGTTCGTTTGTCATAAAGTGTAATTCCTCCAATAACAACTTATTTTCCTTTCCATGTCGCACTTCATTCGCTAAATCTAGAGTTTCTTAAAGGCAGGTTTATCGTCTAAATCCACCTTCACTTGCAATAATCTGACCTGTAATCCAACTTGCATGATCACTATAGAGAAACTGAACTAATTTAGCAGCATCCTCAGTAGTACCCCAACGACCTGAGGGAAACATTCGAGCAACTTCTTCATAAGCTTCTCCGTTAAGATACCCTGTATCGGTTGGCCCCGGATTGATACAATTCACTCGGACATTCTTCGGAGCCAGCAGACAAGGGGACAGGGACTTGTCTGGAATGAACACCTTCGCCACCTGCAATGATGAATTTGCGGTGTCACTATCGCATCAGCCTTAACTTTTGTTATATCGTGTTGGATAATTTCAAGCGGCATGATTTCGCCTCCAAATATAAATGCGCCAATATTTCATAACCCAGATTCAAAGCCAATATTTCAGCCAATCATAAGCTTTATTTCCACTTATTTGATGGCGTCCTTCAAAAACATCTCTATCCAGCCTTTCTTCAGCATGTAATAACTCATATGCCTTTTTTACATGCTCATAAGCCACATTTACCGCTTCAATGGGGAAAATATCATCTCTGGTTCCACTTTCCACCAACAGTGGCCGTGGTGCTATCATACACGCTATATCGTACATTTCGGCGTATTTTAATATGCCTGGAATATAATTACATTCGCAATGATGAATGTTCATGATGGAATCCTTAAATGTGCATAAATAGCCGCTGACAACAGCAACCTTGATGCGCTCGTCCAGTGATGCAGCAAACAAGGTAGTTGCGCCTCCTCCGGATATACCCATACTCCCTATTCTATCGTGATTAACCATAGACAATGTACTCAGATAATCTATGCACCTCATAACATCCCATATACGCAAACCCAACACCGTCTTGCCCAACATCTGTGCCCAGAAGGATAATTTACGGCATGAACTCTCATAATACCCCTTTTTGATATCCTCATGATCCCTGCGTTTACCGAAGCCTATTTGATCAGGCACTACTACTACCATGCCTCGTCGCATTATCTCCAAAGCAAAATCTTTTTGATAACCATCAGCAATAGATCGTTTCGTGCCATCCTCCCATAATCCCACTAAATCATTCTTACCATAGCCATGTCCATGAACTGCCACAACACCGGGCATCTTGCCTTGAACGCCTTTGGGCACTAACACATAGGCCGGCACATCAATATAAGGTGCGCTATGGAACACCACTTCCTCCCTTATATGGTCGTCAAATTCCTGGCGTTCCAAGACAATCGGCTCCAAATTAACCTTTTCAGGAAATTCGCCTAATAATTCAAGCAATTTGACCTTGAGTACCGCCTGCCACTGCCCAAAGCATGATGGATCGTCAATCTCAAAACCCATAGAGCGTATCGTTGTATCGTACATTTTCCCCATTGTATGCAAGGGTAGAAATTCATCCTTCATAGTCATTACTCCTTTAACAGATAGGTTTGTGTTATAAATTCAGACTTAACTATTGTCTTCGACACAGAAATTATATCAAAACAGACCATCATCGCTTAGCTCTAGATAAACTTATATTCGTCATAGTCACAGACTGGCTCATACCCGATTTTCTTGTAAACACTATTAGAGGTCGGATTCGCTAGATCAGTAAACAAACAGCAAAATTTATTACCGCTGTCCAACAAATGTTGGCTTAAGCTTGCCACACACGAAGCCGCATAACCTTCAAGGGCAGACAATGGGACAGGGACTTGTCTGGAACGAACACCTCCGCCACCTAGCAATGATGAATTTGCGGCGTTTACTATCGCATCAGCAATGACAAATCAAATATACTTGCTTGCTTCCTTTATGGTGAGTGAAGTCATTTTATCTCTGTTCCTGTTTATGAACGCGCGAACCCAGTCTGGGTTCGTCTTGCTGTATTCTCGCAAGCTCCATCCGATTGCCTTGTTTATGAAGAACTCTGTCTGTCCAAAGTTATTGACAATAATTTGCTCTAACAACTCCGTATCTGTTTTATTTTTTCTGCCGAGTTGATGGTCAATGGCGATACGGCGAAGCCAGAAGTCTACGTCAACACTCCATTCCAAGAGCGTGGTGTTCACTTCTGGGAAACGGAGAGCAATGTCGCCAATGATAACGTCAATCCCGTCGATGGTGTCCCACCACGACTTCTTAACCGCCAGTTCATGAAGACGCGGAATATCCGCGGCAGTCAGGTTAGCCTTTTGCTTTGTGAGGTACTCTTTTGCCAAGTATTGAAATTCGCGTTCCGGTTGCTGCCAACATTTAAAAACAAAATCCCAGTCAAGGTCGGTTTTCTTAACTGTGTTGAAAAATCTACGGCTCAGTTCTTTTCTTCTCGGAGTGTATATACCGAGAAATAGGAACTGGTCACGCATGTACGCGCTCATTGAAACAGCTTTCTCGTCGTCCTTGTTAAAACGAAAAATGTCAAAGATATTCATGTCAGCTCGCGCAATGTCGCACTTCTGATCTCCTACAGGAATATATGCCATTTGTTCACCTTCCTAATAGCAGCTTGTCGAATTTAAACAGATTTTCACTTCGTTAATTAACCGCTGTAGCTGTTTACATGCATTTGCGTTTTCTGTTCCAATTGCCACAAATATTGAATTTACTTTATCTTTGTAGTCAATTGGGTGAATGTTAAAACTATCTATCATACCGACTGCTTTTTTCTCGTTCAAACAATATTCTTCATTAACTGCAAACAGCACCTGGTTGAGCGCTGAAATCGCACGTACAATATGAGCAGTAACATAATAAACATCGTTTTTCTTTGCATTGGCTTCTGCAAGCATTGAAGAAAACTCAGCTTCAAATCCAAAGAAACCAATAATTGCTTTCTTCAACTTTGGCGGATATTGTTCGGCAATATTCTTAAGTGCTGAAATATTACCTTGTTTATCCCACAACACTTTGCAAATTGCCAATTCTCCCATATACATCACATTCATATAAGCATGGGGATGTCCGATTTGATAATGCGCAGAAACATCCCCCTCCTGACATTCGACAATCACACTTTCGACTCTCTCCGCATCGCGCAGAATAAAGTCAACATGGTATGCATCAATAACGAGCCAACCGCCGCCATTAACCCATTTCCCCCATTCGCCGGGAGGAACAACCAGATTATCCCTGTTTTCATCATCCACAAATTTCGCTGCCTTGTTCAATGACACAAGGTCAAATGTAGCTTTATCATAATAGATTCCGATGTCAATATCTGATTCATGGGAATGCGTACCTCTAGCACGTGAACCGCCAAGCACAACAGCTTCAATGCCTGAAATGCCCGTTAAAGCTTTTACAACTTTATCTAATATTGTTTTAATTTCATTCATATATATTCACCTTATTTTGCAATGTTGAATTTCGACCAGGCAAGGTACCAGACAAGTCCCTGTCCCCTTGTCAGTAGAGAAGGGCGCAGTGACGGTCAGTAATGCCATTTTTCGAGCGAACAAATGATTTCTCTCTCATTTGATCTCCATATTATGCCATGTGGTAGTCAGGCTTTGAAGCGACTTCCAAGTCACTACTATCGTCAGCACAACTGTAATCAATATGGCAAAAACTTTAACCGGTGACTGTGGTATGCTGTGCATAAAGGATAAAAGTCCGATGTAGGGATAATAAAAAGCTATAGCCAGCGGGAGCATAAAGAGCGGACCATACAAAATAGTAACTTCTCTCGCTATTCTGGTGAAAAGCGTCGCCTCTTCGCCTATAGATGAAATTCCGGTTAGTATGTTGAGTTGCTGTAGAGCCACTGAAGAAACGATCAACAATGTCACTAATACCATCGGCAGTATCCCGAGGTCAGTTATGCCGGTGAAGTAGTTTACTGGGATGATTAGAGCCAAAGCTAATATTAAAGCCGGCAGGCCGCATGACAAATAGAGTGATCCAGCGAAGGTTTTTCCCTCTACCGGCGCAATCTTATAAAACCAGTATTGTCGTTGCATAGCGAAGCGGTCTGTGGCCATGGTTAAAAATCATTGTGGCAAACTGAGCACATAGGGCGACTGCGATTACATTTAAAAGCATTACCCATAATTGGCCTCCGGCAAATCCTTCTATCGCAATCACATAAATAAAAAGCAGAGCGATGAATAATATCCCTGCCGGGAGCATCTCCCGGTTGCGTACAGCAGGCTTCCAATGCTCCAAGACCAGAACCCAGATGATAGGCAGCTTTGTGAAGCCGGTTATACCTGCTTTATCTTGTTTAAGTCTGTTGTCTTTTGATGATCGCATTTCAGCAGTTTGCAAGCGTTCATAGTTTCGAAAATACAGCCGCTGTACTACCGCTAAACCTAAAAATGCAAATATTATGATACTGATTAACAGTATAAAAAGCGGGAGCCAAATTCCACCGTCTCCGCCCATTAGGGCGACAATCAGATCTCGAACGGCATCGATAACAGGAAGTCCCCATAAAACGAACTCTGCATTAGCTAATTGAGCAGCCCATCTGGTCAGAAGCTCTTGCTGACCACTAAAAAAGAAGTAAAAAGGTACTGCGCCTACAAGAAAATTAACAATTGCGAACACTTTATAAAGGCGCCGTGGCGTTAATGCGGCCATCAACGCCATATTTAAAGCAATTGCTAAAGCGGTTGGAATAATCCGGTATAGGTATATAAGCGGTAAAAGCATCACAAAGTATGATGGCGGCGCTCCAATCAAAAAGCCAAGTGCCGTAAGTGGAGCAACTCCGAAAATGGCTATTTCCAGAAAAGTGAATGGTGTAAAAGCGGAAATCAAAGCAGTCTTCTGACGCATACCTCGGGAATAGCCCTGTATTAGCCGTTCACACTCCGTTTCCATCTCAAAAATGCGAAAATAACTTTCGATTTTATCTTGCAGCCCTTTCGGTGATACCCCATAAAGTCTTGCCACAAACGCAACCATCTCCCTTCCGGTCAATTTTTCGTAAAGATATGGATTGTCTGGCACATATCCCAGCAAAGCCTTAGCTGATGCCGGCTGCTTTGCAAGGTCGAACCCTAAAATGCGTATGTTTCCGCCGTTTGGACGCAATAATCCTGCACAGCACTTCATCGTAGTAGTTTTTCCCGCGCCGTTAGGACCGAGAAACCCGAATATCTCGCCCTTATCCACTGTCAGGGACACATTATGAACAGCCTGTAATCCGTTGTAACTCTTGGATAGGTTGTTCATCTCTAATACTTGTTTTTGCAAATAGTTCAATCTGAACCTCCTTAAATCGCAAATGAGTAAACAAATAGATTAAAATCATGCTTTCTTTACAGAAATTTTAGATTATCTTGTTTTTAATTTCAAGCGAAAAAACGTGTCTATTCAGCCAACAGACAAGGGGATAGGCAGACAGACAAGTCCCTGTCCCCTTGTCTGTTTCATTTGTCAGCCCCGAAGTCCCGGATTTGACCAGCTCATACCATTACTCAAGTGTCAGATATACTTAAATACCGTTCTTAAATCTATCTCAAGGTCTGGAAAAATAGATACTTTTATTGTATCTTCGTCTGTGTACATTTCAGGTCTCCCATATCTACCGTTAGACTGTAACGCAAAAACACTCACAAGCTTCTGATCCGGCTCCACTACCCAATAAACTTTAACACCTGCTTTTTCATACTTATTGAATTTTATGAACCTGTCATTTTTCCCTGTTGATGGAGATAGAACTTCAATTATCATATCAGGAGCACCTTTGCATCCTCTTTCATCCAGCTTAGAGATATCGCAAACAATAGTAATATCGGGTTCAACTACGTTTTTAATGTCATCATCTTCTTTAGCAATATCCAATCTTACACAGAAAGGGGCGTGATAAACCCTACACGGCTTCCCATGTAAATAATTAGCATATTGTCTATATATTTCGCCGGATGCTTCTTGATGTGCCCTCGAAGGTGCAGCTTGCATATACGGAACACCGTCAAGAATTTCCCACCTTTCATTTTCATCCCAAGTCAAATAATCGGCATACGAATATTTTTGTTCAGACTTTGGTAAAGGCATTTTTCTTCACTCCTCATCTTTTACTTTTGTACTCCTTATCGGCACCACCAGCCGTCACGTAAAGGATGGACTACACTCTCAGGAAGTCGCCTCTGCCTTATACCTGATTATGCTACAAGTAATAATAAAGGTCAATACTAATTATGACCGGGACTGCTGTGCGGGTTTTCAACACTTCAATTAAAAAATAGAACCTATTAGAATCAGGAACCGCAGACCAATAAAGGCTTTCCTGATTTTTTTTGTTGTCAAAATCTCAAAATAATATGACGGCTATGAGGAATACAAATGATACGACATCTCCTTTTAAAAAACAACTCCTGACAACAGCTATTGATTGTCAAGAGTCGCATTCAATATTAATTTATTTATTTTTAAGCCATAAACAATTCTATATCATCTTGGGCAGTACCAATTCCTGCAATCCCAAAAGCTTCAACAAGAATCTTTGCTACATTTGGAGATAAGAATGCCGGTAAAGTAGGTCCTAAATGGATGTTTTTAACCCCTAAATAAAGAAGGGCTAAAAGTACAATAACCGCTTTTTGTTCATACCATGCGATGTTATAAGCAATTGGAAGCTTATTTACATCATCCAGACCGAACACCTCTTTGAGTTTCAGTGCTATCACTGCAAGAGAATATGAATCATTACATTGTCCTGCATCCAGAACTCTTGGAATACCTCCGATATCACCAAGCGGTAATTTGTTATATCTGTATTTTGCACATCCGGCAGTAAGTATAACTGTATCTGCCGGAAGTTTCTCTGCGAACTCTGTATAGTAATCTCTTGACTTCATTCTGCCATCGCAGCCTGCCATGACAAAGAATTTTTTAATTGCACCAGATTTTACAGCATCAATAACTTTGTCTGCCAAAGCAAGTAATTGTGCATGTGCAAAGCCTCCAACGATGTTGCCTGTTTCAATTTCTGTAGGCGCTTTACATTTTTTCGCCATTTCAATAATAGCTGAAAAATCCTTTTTGCCTTCTTTATCCGCTTCAATATGAATACAACCCGGATAACCTGACGCACCTGAAGTAAATATTCTTCCTCTGACCTCTTCGCTTCTTGGCGGTACAATACAATTAGTTGTAAAGAGGATTGGTCCGTTAAAAGTTCCAAATTCCTCAATCTGCTTCCACCATGAATTACCATAGTTCCCTATAAAGTTTTTGTACTTTTTAAAGAATGGATAATAATGAGCAGGTAGCATTTCACTATGGGTATATACATCTACTCCGGTTCCTTTGCTTTGGTCAAGCAACTGTTCCAGATCTGTAAGATCATGACCTGAAATCAATATACCGGGGTTTTTGCCGACACCGATATTAACACTTGTAATTTCAGGATTCCCGTATTTTGATGTATTCGCCTCATCAAGAAGAGCCATCGTGATAACACCAAACTCCCCGGTTTTAAGTGTTAATGCAACCAATTCATCGGTTGAAAATTTATCATTGATAGTAGCTGCCATTGCTCCATAGATAAATGCGTAAATATCAGGGTTTTCTTTTCCAAGGTTCAACGCATGATGTGCATATGCAGCAATCCCCTTTATGCCGTAGGTAATAAGTCCTCTTAACGATCTTACATCATCATTATCTGTAGCAAGCACGCCGATTTTTGAAGCTTTTTCAAGCATTGAAGCCTTATCAGTCACCTCAAAATTCGCAGCATCTCCAAATTCGAGTCCTGAAAAATTCTTTTTTAATTCATTTCTTAAATCAAGCATTTTACGAATTTGTTTTTCGATAGCAGTCTCATCGAAATTTGCATTGGTAATAGTAATGAAAAGACTCTTTATAACTTCGCGATTTACTTCATTAAGTTCATTAACTTGAAGCTTTCCTTTCACTACAACTTCTGAAATCCCTTTTAAAGAATAAATCAACAAATCCTGAAGTTTCGCTACTTCCTCATTCTTACCACAGACACCCTTTATCTGACAGCCAATACCCTTTGCTGCTTCCTGACATTGATGACAAAACATGCTCATAATAAACCTCCTCTTTAATTTCCTTTCTTTTGTATTTTCCAATTTTATTATACGCTATGGGCGAAAAAATATCTGTTGCATTTGCAATGACTTACAATTTATTTTCAGATGGGGTATAATATTGATATCCAAGCTCTGCCTTATACCATGAAGGATTATGCAGAGCGTACAGGATTGATAGACGAGATTCTCAAGACTGGTATCGAGATTGCTTGATACAGGCATCGCTCAGCAATCACAAACCATGTTTACAGTTATAGACCAGACGAGTCCCTGTCCCCTTGTATGATCTCTTGTATGCTATCAAACAACATCAATATGTGGTAAAATAATCGTATAAATATTATATTTACAAGTGGAAATTATTATTAAATATTAGAGGTCTGCATGAACAATCAGGAAAAATATAGTTATTGGGAAGAGTATGCCCGCTACGATCTTGATACCGCTGAAGTCATGTTCGATACAGGAAGATACCTTTACTCAGTATTCATGTGCCAACAGGCTCTTGAAAAGATAGTCAAGGGTATCTTTGTCCTCTACACAGGAGAAGAGCCGGTCAAGACTCATAATATCAGCCTTGTGTTCAATCGTCTGTGTGAAAGGAATGAATTTCGCAAGTGCATAACTGATGATGACTTTGAACATCGCAAGAGTGAATACATTCCGGTGTTCGTAAGGCTGCTTGCATTCTATATATCAACAAGATATCCTTCATATAAAGAGAAGTTGACAGCAATCTTGACGAAGTCAGAAGCACAGGAAGTTCTGAACAAGACTAAGGAGGCGTTCGTATGGGTGCAATCCCTGAAGAAGTTCTTAATGTAACAACAGATTACATCAATAAATTAAAGCAGCAAATACCAGTTGAGAAGGTTGTTTTGTTTGGCTCCTGTGTAAAGGGTAACTATTCAAAAGACAGCGATGTTGACCTTGCCGTGTTTTCCCCGGTGTTTGACAGCATGACCCGTGTAGATGGACTTACTTTCTTACTGATGCAAGCTTTGGGGTATAATATTGATATCCAAGCTCAGCCTTATACCATGAAGGATTATGCAGAGCGTACAGGATTGTTAGATGAAATTCTCAAGACTGGCATTGAAATTGCTTGATACAGGCATCGCTCAGCAATTACAAACCCTGTTTTACAGTTATAGACCAGACAAGTCCCTGTCCCCTTGTCTGGTGTGTTTATGATTCTTTTCTGCTGGATACATAGTATGATAACGTGAAAAAAACAGCAGAAACAAATACAAAAATCAAGATTGCTGACCACATTAAGCTTTCATTTGCAAGCAGATTGAACCCTTGAAAAATTCTGAAAATACTCAAATGCCTGAATTCCGGTAAAAAAGATGGAACAGACATTATTGAAAATAGGATAATTGAAGACACCATCGCTTTTATTGAATCCTTAAACAGCGTTGACATCATGAATGCTATCGAGAAAAGCATTACAAAACCGGGTATGGCTTGAACGAGTCCAAGCGCAAAAAGAGAAACATCAAACTTCTCACCGATGATAAGAGACGCCGGGTACAATATAAACGTTGATATCAGAGCTATGATCAACAACCCAGAAACATTTACGAAGTATTTTGCGGATACGATTTTAAGGGTACTTATGGGTTTTGACCACAGAAATTCCAATGTACCCTTGTTTTCTTCCCCGGCGAAAAGAGGCGATGCAACCAAAATTATATATACTATCATCGATTGATAAAGTGTTTTGCTTATCCATGAACCATAAAGATAAGAATTCCACGAGTCGAATGCGGGAACTAATGCAGGCACTTCGATAAATGGTATCATCTCACGCATCATGGATTCCATCAAACGTGCCATATCGGGAGTCATGAAAGTTTGGATCCATGGATACATAATCACATTTAAAAGAGAAAGAACAGTGAAAACAATTGTTCCGGTTATGAGTTTCCATTTACTTTCAAGCCATTCCTTGTAAAAAATACCCACGTTACTTTTCCTCCATTTTCCTTATGAATATGTCTTCAAGACTTAGGTCTAAATCCTCCATAACAAAGATTGGTAATTTATTTAACTCTTCGAGCGCTGATGACGCATCTCCGCTTATAGAAAACGTGTAATGCTTACCGCTCCCTTCAAGCATCTCAATACCGGGAATGTCAAGTGCTGAGGCTGGTATATCCTTTTGAAACACAACTCTCATGCGTTGTCCCTTTTTCTTCAGCTCTTCAATTTTTTTGAGTTCAAGAAGTTTGCCGTTTTTAATGAATGCTACTGTATCACATATTCTTTCAACTTCAGAGAGGTTGTGAGAGGACATGAAAATAGTCATATTGCCTTGAGCCACTTCACTTACAAGAGTTTGCAAAAATTTGTATCTTGTAATTGGATCCAGCCCTAAAGTCGGTTCATCCATAATCAACAGTTCAGGTTTGCAGCTTAATGCAAGCAATAGTTGCAGCTTTCGTTTCATTCCCAGCGAATATTCAGAAATTCTTTTATTAGATGGAAGCTCGAATTTTTCGAGATATGTCTTCTCGAGATTTTTATCCCATTTAGGGTAATAAGGCTTTATGGAATCAATTATCTGACGGGCGGTAAAGGCTGAATATAAAGATTCGCTTTCGGGCACATAACCGATTCTTGACAGAATATCCGGATTGCGTCCGTTCACTTCATTGCCTAAGACATATGC
>Ga0209616_1000374_pt1 | contig 12742 bp, 12 predicted proteins | sample FlocCalmetaG_FD_184153 | JGI IMG/M metagenome (GOLD analysis project Ga0209616, IMG submission 184153) | Freshwater bacterial and archeal communities from Indian Creek, Illinois, USA - Floc-Cal metaG (SPAdes) (version 2) | ecosystem: Environmental > Aquatic > Freshwater > Unclassified ...
TTTTTTTACGGGTTTAATTCTGTCAATATTACTCATTCTTCCTCCTTAAATATTTGTTTTTTAAAGAAATTAATTATGGATGGTGCCCCTTCCCTATATTCGCCTTCCCACAACTTTTTATGCTGATCCATAGAGCATTATAACCGGCACAACCATGTTAACCTCCCTATGTAATGTTCACATAAAAAAATGTTAATACTAAACATAATATGTTTAAATATTATCATTTGCGATGTGGAATGTCAATGTTATTTGAAATGACCAACTAGACAAGGGGACACCAGACAAGGGGACAGGAACTTGTCTGGTCTGAATAATTCATTATAATGCCCTTGATTTGATTTCATTTGAAATCATTTCAATAAAAGTATCAAGCCCTATTGAGCCACGATCGCCTTCCTTTCTTGACCTTAATGCAACAGCTTCGCCTTCAACTTCCTTATCTCCTATGACTAGCATGTAAGGAACTCTGTCAAGCTGAGCCTCGCGGATTTTATAACCAATTTTCTCATTCCGGTAGTCTATTTCGACTCTGACACCGTTTTCTTTAAGCTTGCGTTCGACATGTGCCGAGTAATCATGATGTCTGTCGACTATAGGTAAAATTTTGACTTGAACCGGTGAAAGCCATGTCGGGAAAGATCCTGCATATTTCTCAATTAGCATCGCCAGAGTGCGCTCGTAACACCCTATGGATGTCCTGTGGATAATGTAAGGATATTTCTTTTCGCTGTTTTTGTCGACATAAGTCATGTCAAGACGTTCCGCAAGGGCAAAATCAACCTGAACAGTTATAATGGTATCTTCCTTGCCATAAACATTCTTATACTGAATATCAAGCTTAGGACCATAAAAAGCAGCCTCGCCATCAACTTCCTTATATTTGATTTCAAGGCGATCAAGAATTCCGCGCATTTGAATTTGAACATCTTCCCACTGTTCCGGGTTGCCGATATATTTACCCTTATTGTTTGGGTCCCATTTTGAGAAGCGATAGCTTACATCATCCTGGATTCCTAAAGTTGTCATCATAAACTTTATCAAATCAACGACTCCCCTGAACTCATCTTCCAGTTGCTCAGGAGTACAAACAATGTGACCTTCTGAGATAGTGAACTGGCGAACGCGGATTAAGCCATGCATTTCGCCTGAAGATTCATTTCTGAAAAGAGGAGATGTTTCACTGTATCTTATGGGCAGGTCGCGATAACTGTGGAGTTCTGACTTGTATATCATGAACTGGAAAGGGCAGGTCATAGGTCTTAGAGCGAATACTTCCTCATCCTTTTCTTCGTCGCCAATCACAAACATACCATCCTTATAGTGCTGCCAGTGACCTGACAATTTATATATGTCAGATTTTGCAAGGAAAGGAGTTTTTGTTAGAACATAGCCTCTTCTTTCTTCCTCATCCTCAACAAAACGTTGTAAAGTTTGAATGATTTTAGTCCCTTTTGGCATTAGAAGCGGAAGTCCACGGCCTATTTCCTCCGATGTAGTAAATAGTTTCAATTCTCTTCCGAGCTTATTGTGGTCACGTTTTTTTGCTTCTTCAAGACGTGTGACATAGTCGTCAAGATCATTTTTTTTAGGGAATGCAATGCCGTAAATTCGCTGGAGCATCTTGTTTTTTTCGTTGCCTCGCCAATAAGCGCCGGCTTGCTGCATAAGTTTAATTGCCTTAACTCTCCCGGTTGACAGCAAATGCGGACCGGAGCAGAGATCGGCAAACTCTCCCTGTTTATAGAAAGAAATAACTGCATCCTCAGGAAGTTCATTTATCAGTTCAACCTTATAGGGTTCATCCTTCATAAACTCCAATGCTTGATCTCTTGGCAGAGTAAAGTTCGTTATAACATAATCTTCTTTGATTATTTTTTTCATCTCGTTTTCGATAGATAGAAGATCATTAGGAGTAAAAGTTTTATCGAGGTCGAAGTCATAATAGAAGCCATTGTCGATCGCAGGACCAATGGCCAGTTTAGCATAAGGGAAAAGTCTTTGAACAGCTTGCGCCATAATATGAGATGAGGTATGCCAATAAGCCAACTTTCCGCCGTCATCTTCGAAGGTTAACACATTCAGTGTGCAATCCTCGCTTACAGTTGTTGACAGATCTTTTGCTTTGCCGTTTATTTCGGCGGCAACGGCAACTCGGGCTAAGCCTTCGCTGATCTCCTTTATAATATCAAGAATTACAGTGCCATTCTGATAAGTTTTTACGCTTCCATCCTTTAATTTTACCTGAATCATAAAGCTCATTCCTCGTTTCTATAAATAAAAAAACTCTCAATCCCTAAACAATGCGCAAGGATGAGAGCTTTGGCCCACACGGTTCCACCTTGATTACAGATTACTAAAAACCTGTCACTCAATTCGATTATAACGTGATCAACGTGAAAACTTACTTTTAACATTCAGTTTTCAAGCTCGGGGATGGTTTGAAACCTTTATTGCGTGAAGGCTTTCAGCCGATGACCTTCATTCTCTGAACGCTTTTAGAGATTTCACATGTTCCCTTCAAAGCCTTTATTTAACTAAATTTAATGTTATCATGGCACTCTCGTTATGTCAAACCTGATTTTAGTGGTTAATTTTTGGGCACAAAACTAACTCCGTCCCTTTGTCACACCACACATCACACCCCTAACTTATTCCTCCGCAACTGCTCATTTGGGGTAAAATTGTTCACTGCCGTATGATTCTTCAAAGGTAGTATTTTCTCATGGATAGCATCGATAAACCAATCGGGCTGCGGGAAGAAATGATCTTCCAATTCATAGGCGGGAGTAATCCAGTTTCGCGATCCTATAACCACGGGCGGAGCGTCAAGGTAATCAAAAGCCAATTCGCTTATTGTCTGCGCCATATCCTTAAGGTGTGATCCCCTCTCGCAGGCATCTGAGGCAAGTACTATGCGCCCTGTTTTTTTGACGGAGTCTATGACTTTTTCATAGTTAAATGGCACAAGGGATCTCGCATCTATGACTTCTACCGACAAGCCGTGATTTTCCTCAAGTATTCTGGCTGCTTCAAGTGCTCGGTAAAGTGTTGCTCCTATCGTTAAAAATGTGATGTCTTTACCTTTCTTTTTAATGTCTGGTTCTCCGATTTTCACTTCATAGTAACCTTCAGGAACACCTGATTCATGAAACATTTCACCTATATCATATAATCTCTGACTCTCAAAGAAAATTACAGGATCTGTACCCATAAGGGCGCTGTTCATAAGACCCTTAGCATCATAAGGGGTAGCAGGAAACACCACTTTTAAACCTGGAATGTGAGCTACAAGCGAGCTCCAATCCTGCGAATGCTGCGCCCCATACTTTGAACCAACGGATACCCTTAAAACCACGGGCATTTTAAGCTGCCCGGCGCTCATTGCCTGCCACTTCGCCAGTTGATTAAATACCTCATCTCCTGCCCTTCCTAAAAAATCGCAGTACATAAGCTCGGCTACAACCCTGCCGCCTTCTAAGCCATATCCTACGGCTGAGCCTACGATCGCGCCTTCCGATATCGGGGAGTTAAAAAGACGGTGATAGGGTAAAGCTTCGGTAAGCCCCCTGTATACGGCGAAAGCACCGCCCCAATCCCGATTTTCTTCCCCATAAGCTACCATCGTGGGATCTGTATAAAATTTGTCAAGTATCGCCTCAAAGATTCCATCCCTTAACTGATACACCTTGTTTTTAGCGACAGGCTTGCCGTTCTCCACTCCTGCTCTTGTTTTTTTCTTGATTTGCTGCAATCTTGGATTGTCATCCTTAGCAATAAGTGTTTCACATTCTCCTTCTTCCATTTTTTCGATTCTTTGATTGGAAAACATTAAACTCTCAATCAAACCTGGATTTCTAAAAAGATCCATTCTGGGCGAAATAATATCATCGATTGCCAGTTTGAAAACATCTCTGATAATATTACCTGCATCATAAGCAATCCCCTCAAAATCGCTTTCATTCGCGATATTAGCGTTTATAAGACTGTTTTTGTATGAATGCAATGAGTCCTGCGCCATCCAAGCCTCGATCTCCTCTTTTGTCCTGTAGCTTGACGCATCCGAAGGAGAGTGTCCGGTAAACCTGTATGTTAGTGTGTCAAGAAGTACAGGTCCATCCTTTTGCTTAAGTATTTCAAGCTTCCTTCTCATAGCGTCTATGACAGCCAAAGGGTTATAACCATCGATTCTTTCGGCATGCATCTGCTCAGGGTTAACTCCCGCGCCCACTCTTGCAAGAATGTCAAAGCCCATGGTTTCGCCGCTGGTTTGACCTCCCATTCCGTAGGAATTATTGAAGAAATTGATTACGAGAGGCAGTCCCCCACTATATTCGCCTTCCCAAAGCTTTTTATACTGATCCATTGTCGCCATGCACAAAGCTTCCCAAACGGGACCGCAGCCCATCGAAGCATCGCCAATATTTGCTATTATAATACCTTTTTTGCGGTTGATTTTTTTGTAAAGCGCTGCACCTACCGATATATCGGCAGAACCACCAACTATGGCATTGTTTGGATAAATACCGAATGGAGTGAAAAAAGCATGCATAGATCCGCCGAGACCTCTTTGGAAGCCCGACTTCTTGGCGAAAATCTCCGCTAATGTGCCATAGAGTAAAAAATAAGCAGCCATATCCTTAACGCTGTCAAACTTCTTCATTCCCACGATAGCTTTAAGCACTTCACCTTCCATGTAAAGCTCCATTACCTTAAGCAGTTCATCGTTTTCAAGCTTTTGAATGGCAGTGAGTCCCTTGGCTATTATCTCACCGTGACTTCGGTGAGAACCGTAGATGTGGTCGTCTTTGTCAAGAAGATATGCCTGCCCTACCACTGCCGCTTCCTGCCCAATCGAAAGATGAGCAGGCCCCGGATGTTCGTACTTTATTCCTTTGTACTCGCCGGTGGTTTTGACCAAATTAAGCATAGTTTCAAACTCGCGGATGATTGCCATATCGTTATAAATTCTTAAAAACTGTTTCGTTGTAAAACTCGACTTTTCTTCTTCTACAGTTTTTTCGTATTGATTTACAGGGATGTTGCTAAACTTAATTTCCCCTCTTTTTCTTAATTCAGCTGGGTTTATAAATTGTGTTTTTGGCATGATGTGTCCTTTCTGTAATCGATTTTAGCTTTATAATAACTCTGTCGATCTATAAAACTTTAATAGGACATTTTTACGATCAAACTGTTCTATCAAAGCAAACAACCGATACAACCAATTTATATATTTATGTAATGTTCACATTATAAAATGTTAATACATAACATATTGTAGTTAGATATTATCATTTATGATATGTAGTGTCAATAAATGATATAAAAAATCGAATTATTTTCTGACAACAGAATAATTGATTGATTACACTGCAAAAAGTGGTTTTGCTGCAAAATGCAGTAAAATCTTGTTTGATTATCCTTTGTTAATCTTACCCCGAAGAGTCTCCAAACATATCCGCCGCCATATAGGAACTTCTTACAAGCGGAGCAGAAGCAACATACATAAAACCCATTTTCAAAGCATCCAACCTTAGTTTTTCAAATACGTCCGGATGCACGTACTGTACTACCGGATGATGCTTTTTCGAAGGTGAAAGATACTGCCCTATTGTAAGAAAATCACAGCCAACACTTCTCAGATCACAAAGCACCATAGTAGTTTCTTCTTCAGTCTCGCCTAATCCGAGCATTATGCCGGATTTAGTACGGATCCCGTCCGCCATTAATTTTGTATTTTTTAACACCCGAAGTGATCTTTCATAATTTGCCATCGGTCTTACTGTAGAATACAACGAAGGCACAGTCTCGACATTATGATTTATGATATCCGGTTCAGATTCTATCACCTCATACAAAGCGTTTGCACTTCCCGCAAAATCAGGTATAAGCGCCTCAATTGTAACTTTAGGGTTAATAGATTTGACAGCGTCGATAACGCTTGAAAAATGTCCGGCTCCCCCATCCTCAAGATCATCTCTTGCCACAGACGTTATCACGACATATCTAAGCCCTAATTCCGCAACCGCTAACGCTATGCGTTCGGGTTCATTTTGTTCAGGCGGGAGTGGTTTGTTTTTTTCAATATTGCAAAAGGAGCAGTTACGTGTACAAAACTTCCCAAGAATCATAAATGTCGCAGTCTTTTTCCCGAAACATTCGCATCGATTAGGACATGCAGCTTCTTCGCACACGGTATTTAGCGATAATTTACGCAATATAGCTTCTGTATCCATTAAATTTTTGCCGTGACTTGTTCTTGTTTTTATCCAGTCAGGTTTTTCGATTTGCAATTTTGTCTCCATTTCGTTTCTCCCATACGTTTCCATAATCCCTCTACCTACTTCATCCCAATTCTATCAAAAAAAAATAAATATGTAAGCTTTTTATTATTGATAATGAAATACAGCTGGAACAAAGCAGAAGAATCGTGTAAATTCCTAAGTAAAGGAGGCGTCAAACTTAACCGAGGCGACCGCGACAAGTAGATTGAAAACTTTCTGAACCATTGCATAGATTGTGCAGAGTAGGCGTTTAGATAAGCTAAATTCAAAAATATTGCCATACTATTCAGTTTGGTGTGCAATCGATGACTTGACAAAATCTTATTTATTATTATACTTAAATTATAGTTGTTATAAATATTAACTGGAGGAAAATGAATGAATAACTTAAAAGGAACAAAAACCGCAGAAAATCTATTAAAAGCTTTCGCCGGTGAATCACAGGCAAGAAACAGATATACTTACTACGCATCGGTCGCCGATAAAGAAGGCTTTAAACAAATAAGAAACCTTTTTATTGAAACCGCAGACAATGAAAAAGAACATGCCAAAATGTTCTATAAAGCTTTACTTGAAGGATTGAAAGACGAACTACCGACTATGGTAGAAATTACTGCTACATACCCTGTAGCACAGGGAAATACTTATGATAACCTTAAAGCCGCTGCAGCCGGAGAAAACGAAGAATGGTCGGAGATTTACCCGGCTTTTGCCAAAATCGCCAAAGAAGAAGGATTTCCCGATATTGCCTTTACTTTCAAAATGATAGCATCGGTTGAAAAAAAGCACGAGACAAGATATTTAAAACTGGCCGATAATGTCCTTAACGGAAAAGTATTCTCAAAAGATACCGAAGTCTTATGGAAATGCTATAACTGCGGCTATATATCAAACGGCGCAGGAGCCCCTGAACTATGCCCCGCATGCAAACATCCGAAAGCTCATTTTGAAATATTTGTTGAAGCATATTGATTTAAATGCTGTTTTAATGCGTTCAGGCGGTGTTTGACATCGCCTGAATTTATGTATTTTTAACACAATTAGGATGTGATGGCGGTTTTTGAATATTTCATGCATCAAGCTCTACTTGAAGCGCAAAAAGCATACGATAAGGACGAAGTTCCTATTGGCGCAGTAGTTATCATGAATGGAGAAATAATCGGCGCAGGTCATAACTGTCGGGAAAACGAAAATGACCCCACCATGCACGCTGAGATAGTCGCTATACGAGCAGCTTCAAAGCATCTTAAAAGCTGGCGTTTAACCGATTGCGAGCTCTTTGTCACGTTAGAACCTTGTCCTATGTGTGCCGGAGCTATAATCCAGTCGAGAATCAAACGCGTGATATTCGGGGCATTCGACCCAAAAGCAGGATGCGCCGGAACTCTCTATAACCTCTTATCCGACTATCGTTTCAATCATCGTGCGGAAATTGTCGCAGGAGTGCTCGAGGAAGAGTGCGCCGAGCTGTTACGCAGCTTTTTTAAGGATAAGAGAAAATAAATCTAACTTTCATTTTGCTTTTATACCGCACTTTGCGTTAAAAATCCTTCCCCTTTTGACCCCTTCGGAAGCTTGATATCGCCAAGAAGCGATGCGGGTAAAATTGCTTCTTTTCCAAAGCGCTCTCGTATTCTTTCTGTCGTGTCATCTAATCTTTCCCTCTTTTCATATTTCTTTTCATCATCAAACCACATAATCTGCCTTGGGGCTTTACTTGGCGAAAGGTTGATAGCGCGCACGGTTAAAGCCCTGATATTTGCATTCCAGAAAAAATTGGACTCAAAAAGCTCCCTGGCTTTAAGAGCAATCGCCATGGGACTTTGGGTTGGAATCAAAAGCGGCGCCTGGTATTGTCGGTATGAAAGATTCTCGTTTTTAACAGAAATCTGAACACCCTGAGCGCTCATTTCGTGTTTTCTTAGCCTATACCCTATATCCTGAGAAAGATGCAGCATTACCCTCCACACTTCCTCGTTGTTTAAAAGATCCTCTCTGCAGGTAACGCCATGTCCCACCGACTTTATCGGGGATACAAAATCAGTTTTCATAACGCGCGAATTGTCTTCTCCGTTTGCGAATACCGAAAGAAGCAAGCCGTTTTTGCCGAGCCTGCCTTTTAAAAGCTCAAGCGGCGCTTTAGCTATGTCACCTATGCTATAGATCCCGCAGCGTGCAAGTTTGTTTTGAGTCGAGCGCCCCACATATAAAAGATCGCAAGCCGGCAAAGGCCAAACCTTCCTCTTATAATCTTCACGGCTGATCTGCGTGGTTGCGTCGGGCTTTTTCATATCGCTGCCGAGTTTTGCGAACACTTTGTTGTACGATACCCCTATGCTTACGGTTATACCAAGCTCATCTTTAACTTCTTTTCTTATTCTTTCCGCTATGTTGAAACCTTCTCCGAAAAGAGCACGGCTTCCCGTCACATCAAGCCAGCACTCATCTAATCCGTAGGACTCAACCTGATCCGTATATCTTAAATATATATCGCGGGCAGCCTTTGAATATTTAAGGTAGTTCTCAAACTTAGGAGGCAGAATAATAAGCCCCGGACACAGTTTTTTTGCCTCCCAATTGACCATTCCGGTTTTGACGCCTGCTTTTTTTGCAAGCTCGGATTTAGCAAGCACTATGCCGTGGCGATCTTCAGTCGAGCCGCACACCGCAACGGCTTTTCCGCGAAGCGACGGGTTTAGTACCATTTCAACCGAAGCGTAAAAGGAATTGAGGTCGCTGTGAAGTATCGCACGATCATAATTCATCAAAAATACCTCCCGCACTTTTTCCAAATCTTTTTTATTGACAATTTTTTTTACAGAAAATATACTACACCTAACTTCCTTATTCTTCGCATACAAAGTGTAGCATAATGAGGAAGTTTAAGCAAGTAGTTTTAAGAAGTTATATGAAGTTTCTTTCGTAAGAAAGGATGTTAATATGAAAACATATGCTTTAAAAGTAAAAGAAGCAAGAGAGATATCGGGCTTGAGCCAGCGTGAACTCGCCAATATCGTAGGAGTTTCACAAAGGGCAATCACAGCATACGAAACCGGCGTATCGCTTCCGCGCGGCACAACAGCGAGGAAACTTGCAAGAGCACTCAAAGTATCAGTTGAATATCTTTTAAACGATCAAATTACCGACCCGCTCCACAGCATAGAAAAAGAGCCCTTTCTCGCCGAGGTTAGGGAGCGGTTCGGCGACAGGGCAGCTCATGAGGCTGATACTCTTTTAAAACAGAATGTTGCGCTTTTCGCCGGAGGCGAACTCACACAGGAAGCCAAGGACGCGTTTTTTGAGTCGGTCATGCGGGCGTACCTCTCCTGCAAGGAGGAGGCAAAAAATATCTACGGGCGTAAAAAATAAGGTAAAAACGATGTTTTCCTGATGCGAAATTTATGCTAAAAAGGCTGTTTGGAAAGGACATTGACGTGACGCCCACAGATTATATAAGCCGCAAAGTTAAACGAATAAGAAAGAAATTCGCGGGCTTAAACCTTGACGATGTTTGCAAGGTGTTGAATATCCGGCTGCGTTACGAGCCGCTTGGCAATTCAGACGAAGCCTGCAAGGGCTATTATATTGTTCAGTCGAGAATTCAAATGATAGTTATAAACGACGAATTGCCGGATATGCTAAAACGTTGCATACTGGCGCATGAACTGGGTCATGCCGTATTGCACAGAAGGCCTGCCGGAGTCAATACATTCCATGATTTCAAACTTTTTGACTCAACCTCAAAGTTTGAATATGAGGCCAACGTTTTTGCAGCGCAGCTTTTGCTTGACGATGATGAGGTTTTAAAGCTCCTAAACGATGATATGTCTTTTTTCGCAGCCGCTTCGACATTAGAAGTGCCCGCAGAACTTCTTGATTTCAAATTCCGCGCTTTAAAGCGGCAGGGCTTTAAAGTAACCGAACCTCCATTTACGGCTCAAGCTAACTTTTTAAGACATATCGCACCGTTTGGAAACTGTTCTTCTTTCCCAAATCTAAACGACTAAACTTTCAGGGAGGCGATTATATGTGCGGCAGAATGTATATCGAACCCGAAGACCCAACAGGGGAACTACACTCGATACTGGCAACTTTGAGGTTTAAAAACGAAATCGAAGCAATCTCTGTGAAGCTTTCAGGAGAGATATTCCCATCAAATATCATTCCGGTTATAATAGAAGTTCAAGGTTCAGAACAAGCAGCCGTACCCATGAAATGGGGATTTCCACGCTTTGACAGCAAAGGGCTTATCATTAACGCACGAAGCGAGACGGCGACAATAAAGCCGACGTTTAGGCAAAGCGCAAAAAATATGCGCTGTATTATTCCGGTATCTTATTATTTCGAGTGGCAAAGCAAAGAAAAAGAAAAGATCAAGTATTCGCTACGCCCTTCAAACGGCTCGTTAGCTTACATAGCAGGCCTTTATAAGATTGACTCTCACTCAGGCGGACAGGTTTTTACCGTACTAACCCGACAGGCCGATGATAAGATATCTTTTATCCATGACAGGATGCCGGTCATTTTGCCTAAGCAACTCATTTACGAATGGCTTTCGCCGCATAACAGCTTTGATGAATTCATAAATAGAACCGTCGGCGAATTGGATTATAAGATTGCATGAACTGCTTCTTGACCAATGATCTGTTTTAACTTATACTTTCACTGAGTCGGTTTACTACTTTTTTTATGGAGAGTTGTCCGAGCGGCTTAAGGAGCTGGTCTCGAAAACCAGTGTACGCGCAAGTGTACCCAGGGTTCAAATCCCTGACTCTCCGCCATAAACCAGCGGTTCTCCCCAGTTTGAGAGAAACCGCTTTTTCTTTGTGTGCAGAAATGACTTCTTGATTGTCATTATTCGAACCAGACAGCTCATCTTTTTGATCGCCCATCCTAAACTTCATAGGCGAAATCGGATATACTCACTTTCTCTAAAATCCACGCCGCTTCTTGACATAAACTTACAAATACTTCTCGCCGTTTATTCCACAAACACCTTCACCTTTTCACCCTGACCGCTTTCAGCGTCGATCTCCATATCGAAAAGCGCGTCTATCAGCTCGTTCAAATCTTCCTTCTTTATATTGTGTATGTCAAACTGAATGCCTTTGTCTTTTAAAGCGCCGTGAATGTAGTCGTATGCCTGTGGTGGAATCAGGTAAGCAAACTTCATACCGGTTCTTATCAAGGATATCGGAACACGGATATTTACACGATCCTGTTTATCAAAAGATGCGTTTTCACCCGGCGTTACAGTTACTCTCAAATATTTAGGATTTTTTTCGGCGCTTGAAATTCGCCACCAGTATCACCCTCTGTTTCTTCGGCATTTTTCAAATATGAAAGCTACATCCCCCTTATCCTTAGGATCATTAAAATTAAGTGTCAATTCGTCGTTACTATGATACAATCCATACAAGCACAAGACCTATACAAGCAAGGAGTCATGCAATGGTTCTGTCTTCCAAATGTTGGCTTTGTAAAAAACTCGGCAGCCTTCATAATATATTATACGAGATATTTCGAGAAAACGGCGGTTTTTTAAGGCGAGGAAGTTCACCTTGTCGAGCATATAACGAACAGAAAGCTGCTGCCTTTACCTTGGGTTAGGGTAAAATCCAAAATTGACAGCAATCAAGGAAAGCAACTTAAAAAGATTGTAATCAATAACAGACGCTTTCCTAAAAAAAGAGAAAAAAGATGGCAGGACTTATCCGGCAATATGGAGAAAATACGTTTCCTTTACAAGTATGCTATTATTAAATATGTAGCGGCAGGATATAAATTTAAAAGCCACCTGACTCCGAACGAATTGGCAAAAGACGCACTCAGGTGGAAAAATACGTCAGACTCCGACATAATTGAGATTACCGACTTGTACTCCGCTACCAGATATGGAGACAAGGACGCAGGAGATATGCAAGTCAACGAGATGAAGGAAAGAATAATTGATCAGCAGGACATTTAAATGAATTACAGCAAATCGGATTTAGAGATTGAAAAAAAACTGGTGGAGCATGCGAAAAATGATCCTGAGAGTTTCGGAAAACTGTATGAATTGAACTACGATCAAATTTTTGCTTATGTATTAAAACGAACAGCTGACATACAAGTTGCGCAGGACATTACAGCGGAAACATTTTTCAAAGCACTTAAAACCATACATAATTTCAGATGGCAAAATGTGCCTTTTTCTGCATGGCTATACAGAATTGCCATAAACGAAATTAATCTATTGCACAGGAAGGGACACTACAAGCCGATTTCGCTAGATGGCTTGAAAGACCAAGGTTTTGATCCAATATCAGCTGACAATATGGAAGAAGAATTGATAAGCGCACAGCATAGTTTAGAAAGACATGCACAGTTTTTGCAAGTGCAAAAAGAGCTTGAACGAATCCCCGCCAAGTACCGCGACGTAATAGCACTTCGCTTTTTCACGGGCAAGCAGATTTCCG
>Ga0209616_1000382_pt1 | contig 12534 bp, 12 predicted proteins | sample FlocCalmetaG_FD_184153 | JGI IMG/M metagenome (GOLD analysis project Ga0209616, IMG submission 184153) | Freshwater bacterial and archeal communities from Indian Creek, Illinois, USA - Floc-Cal metaG (SPAdes) (version 2) | ecosystem: Environmental > Aquatic > Freshwater > Unclassified ...
TAAAGTATCTCTGACGACAATATCGCCATCGATAATCTGTTGTTTTAAAGCATCGATAGTAGAAATGACTTCATCGGGAATAGTATCTTTAAGTTCCTGTATAAGTGCTATTTTAGCCGCATCGTCTTCTACTCCGGCTCTTTCGACATCTGTTACTTCATTAAGATCAGTAAGCCCTACTCCGTCTTCCGCTATGCCAAAGACATTTGCACCTGCGACAAAAGCATCGTCAACCACTGATTTTACAACGTTAAAAACGGCTACATCGACTCTTTTGAGCATACTCGCAATTATATTGCCGGGTCGTACCCAATTTTGATTGGAGTCAACCCCTATTGCAAGCAAATCTCTTTCAACCGCAGCGTCAAAAACGCCTAAACCTGTTCCACCTGAAGCATGATATACAATATCAGCACCGGCGTCCATATGAGCAAGCGCAAGTTCTTTACCTTTTACGGGATTTCTGAATGCTTCGCCTGTCGTTCCGGCATATGCCGCCACCACATTTACATTTTTGCCTTCGGTTTCATTTATATGCTCAACGCCCTGCTCAAATCCTGCATGAAATTTCTGGATGAGAGGTATTTCCATGCCGCCTACAAATCCAACCGTTCCTGTTTCTGTCATAAGAGCAGCCAATGCGCCTACTAAAAATGAACCTTCATGCTCTTTGAAAACTAGAGAAGATACATTGGGAAGATCCACCACCGAATCAATTATGGCAAACTTCTGGTCAGGAAATTCCTGCGCTATAACGTCTAATGCATCCGCCGTTAAAAATCCAACGCTAATGATGAGATCCATTTCCTGTTCAGCCAAGAACCTTAAAATTTCCTCCATCGCAGCAACATCGGCCGGTTCTTCGTAGCGGTACTCGATTCCCAGCTCAGCTTTAGCCCTCTCCAGTCCTTCTATAGCAGCATCGTTAAACGATTTGTCCCCTCTGCCGCCAACAGAAAGCATAATGCCTATTTGAGGAGCTTCAGCAGGCTCTTGTTGTACAGGCTCTTGTTGTACAGGCTCTTGTTGTGCAGGCTCTTGTTGTGCAGGTGCGCATCCTGTTGCAAAAAGTGCAACTCCTAATACTAACACGAACGCTAAGACAAGCGCTAAACCCTTTTTCTTAAACATAAATTCATCTCTCTTTCTAAAAATAAAATTTGTCTTATAAATATTTTATACTAGCCTACAAATATATTCAACAGTAGTTTTATACGCTATGGGGATACGCCATAATGACAGTTCCATCGTCTTCCCTCCGGCTCTTCGCTACGCTTCGAGGACGCTCGAACCGTCCCCTAGCTCCTATCTTTTCTCTAGTATCAGATCTGTCCCATCGATAGAACCGTCCCCAATATTGCGATCAGTATGGCTTGCTGAAACCCGGCTCGCCGTCATAGTTCCAAAGTTTCTGTGCCGCAGACCAAAGCCACTTTTCACTGAGTTCAGATAAAAATGCGTTCACATCCTTATCGTCCACCTCGCCTTTTGCTATAAATCGGCATCTGTACCAATCGACCATTAAAAGATCAGGACTTACAAACCCAGGCCATACCTTTGTACCCCTATTTGATATGAATTCACAGCTGAAGGGATCATAATCATCAAACTGCGGTATCCCGTCCTTTGTTATTATGTATACGTCAACGCCTACAAGCTGCGTATTTGGCTTCTTCTCTTTACTCATATTGCCTCCCCGGACTCTTTAGTTGCTGTTTCCATTTTGCTTATTATCGCCGATGCGTATTCATCTGTCCCTGCGGTGCCGCCCACATCATATGTCACATGTTTGGCTTCCGCTAAAACTTCCTGCATCGCACTATCGATTATCGCAGCCGCCGCTTCTTCGCCTATCCATTTGAGCATCATTATAGCTGAATTCAAAACTGCGGAAGGGTTTACCTTGTTTAGACCCGCATACTTTGGGGCAGACCCGTGAACGGCTTCAAATACAGCGCAGTTTTCGCCGATATTTGCCCCCGGTGCAAATCCTAATCCCCCAACCATACCGGCTAAAAGATCGGTCACAATGTCTCCGTAAAGATTTGGAAGAACTAAACAGTCAAAGCGAGAAGGGTCACGCACAAGCTGCATGGTGCAGTTATCGACTATAATGTCATCGCTTTCAATATCCGGATAATCTTTGGCAATTTCCCGAAAAGCTTTGAGGAAAAGTCCATCCGTCATCTTCATTATATTTGCTTTATGAACGCATGTCATCTTCTTTCGGCCGTTAGCTTTAGCCCATTTGAAGGCAAAATCGACTATACGCAAAGATCCCGGCCATGTGATTATCTTTAGGCATTGAGCCACCTCAGACGATACCATGTGCTCAATCGCGGCATAGGAATCCTCGGTATTCTCCCTGAAACTCAAAACATTTATGTTGTTCCACGGGCGTTTTATCGCAGGAATTGATACCGCGGGGCGAACATTTGCATATAGGTCAAAGACTTTGCGAAGCGTCACATTCGCGCTTTTGTGTCCTCCGCCGATCGGAGTCGTAGTAGGCCCTTTGAGGGCAATCTTGTTTTTTGCAATCGACTCTATTGTCTTTTCCGGCAAAAGCGTTCCGTATTTTTCAATACAATCCATTCCTATGTCCTGATAATCCCATTCAATGCCGACATTCGCGGCGTCAACCACTCTTCTGACGGCATTTAAAATTTCAGGACCGGTGCCTTCTCCCGGTATAAGTGTTATTGTGTATTTAGCCATTTTACAAGTCCTTTCTAAAATAATGGGGACGGTTCTATCGATGGGACAGATCTGCCATCTGAAATTTATCGATAGGACAATTCCACCAACAAGGCATTATTTGAACATCTTGGATAAAATCTGTCGCATGTGCTTCTTAAGAAGCCCTATATCATCCATAAGCCTAAAAATTGTGTATCTTGGGCGAACCTCCATGGCGAAAGTCAAAGCTGTATCCATCTCTTCAATCGTTAGTCCCAAACTCTCAGGCGAATAGTCGTATCCTGCCGATTTTATGAGATTAAGTATGCTCTCCAATCCTGGTACGTCGTCTATAATTGGCTTTATTTCACTGTTCCATATATCTTTAATCTTATCAAGCCTTCCCTTAAGTGCCTGTCTATCCCGGTATTGAAGTCCGGTTTCGGCCATGACCTCATCGGTTATAGCCCTAAAAACCCGGCGCATGTTCTGTTTCCAATCATCGTCATCAGCAAGCTTCTCTGACAAAGATACGGGATCAATCGAATCAGGGTCAAAATTTGAAAGTGCATTGTAAAAGGCGATCGAACACAAAGTGCCAAGTCCAACCTTTATACCATGTAATATCTCAGGCCGACCCTCCATTGCAAGCTTCATCTCCAGATAGTGGGCAAAATGATGCTCGGCTCCTGAAGCAGGTCTTGTCTGCCCCGCCATAATTATTGCCATGCCTGAATTGATAAGCGCTTCGGTAAGAGCATGTATTCCTTTTTTGTCAGATTTACTTATGCTGACTGTATTTTGCAAAACTTTTTCTCTGGCTTCTATTGACATCGAAGCCGCAACGGAGCACCACTGCTCGTCCATCAGAGCAACACCGAGTCGCCAATCGGCAATTGATACAATCTTTGCCAGCATATCGCCAAACCCAGCCATCACCATCCTGCGCGGGGCTTTTGATATAATTTCTGTGTCGGCTATTATAGCGAGGGGATAATTCCCATAAAATGTCTTTTTCACCCCGTTTACAGTCAGCGCCGAGATGACAGATGCGTATCCGTCCATCGACGGAGCAGTCGCAACCGATATGTATTGCCTGTCATGAATATGTGCTGCATACCGCACAAGATCGTTTACTGTGCCTGAGCCTACGGCAAGCAGAACCCCCTGCTTTTCCCCCACAAACGACAACACTTTATCTACAACTTCCTCGTCTGGACGAAGATGAGACTCACCTTCAAGGATAAGGCTCGAAACACCGAATCCTCCCCTTGCCAGTACATCTTCAGCCCGACTGCCCGCCGCCTTCCATGTGTTCTTGTCTGCGACGATCAAAACTTCTTTAATGATTATTAGATCCGACAAAACCTCCGCCATTCTGTCAAGCGCACCTTCTCCTATATCTATTGCTTTGACTGGAATCTCATGTTGTTTTCCACAACTGCAAATTTGAATATTGCTAAAAGTTTCTGCAATCAAATTTTTCACACTCCGATGCAAACCAATATTTTTAAAATTAAGTCCGGTTCATTATACCATATTCAGTTTTATTGCGGCAAATCGGATTGACAAAGTTGATTCCACTGCAATAAGTTAATCTGCGGCAAAATAATGAATGAAGCCTTAGCCTAAGCTGCATTAATCAGCAGCCGAATGTCGCAGTATTTTCGAAGCAGAAATGCCAAGGACGGCATTTTTAGCATCACTGCAACAGGACGTTGTCATTGATGCGTGCGAGAAAATGCAAGACGAGGCGTAGCTGATTACAGCGTGGCTTCGGCGAAATGAGTTGTTGCAGCGGAATCATAGTTTATTTGTCGCAACAAATGCAAGCAATCTCTTGGCAGATTTTTTTTAAAACCTTTAATACTGGAAAGATATTTTTCTAAAGATTATAATCTTTTAAAACCGTTTTCACTTTTGCCTTGTCTAATAAATGTAGTTCGAAAGAATTGCCGGATAATAAACGGGAAGGAGAGACTAATGGATAACAGTGAACTTGTGCATAAAGCCCGAAAAGGTGACGCAGCGGCTTTCGAGGAGCTTATCAAGTTCTGCCAGGAAAAACTTTATAGAATCGCTTACAGCTATGTTAATAATAGGGACGATGCTCTCGACATAGTCAGCGAATCAGTTTACAGAGCTTACGTTAATCTGCGGACTCTTAAAAATCCTTCATATTTTAATACATGGATTATTAGGATCGTTATTAACCAATCAATAAACTTCATAAATAAAAACCGGAGGGTTATGCTCAAAGAAGACATTGGACTTAATACAGGAAGTCAGGATTCGATAAAGACCGATGAGACAATTGATCTTTATGCAGCCATGGACAAATTAGACGATAATCAGAAAGCGGTCGTCATTTTGAAATACTTCGAAGATCTGACTATTACGCAAGTCGCGGAAATAATGGAACGTCCGGTTGGAACTGTTAAGACCTATCTGCATGGCGCACTTAAAAATTTGAGACTGGAACTTAAGGAGGTGTTCCAATGAACAGCATTGACGAAATGAAAACAATATATGAAGACATAATCATACCCAAAGAACTGGATTCCGTAATAAAAAATTCAATCAGAAGAGGAAGAATTACCATGAAAACGAAAAAACGCACAACAGGTTATTTTAAAATTTTAGGCTCATTTGCAGCCGCACTATTGATATTTGCCTTAGCTTTAAACACTTCGCCGGCTTTTGCAAATTCTGTAAAACTTTTGCCCGGTGGAGAAACTATAGTCAGATTACTGACATTTGTCGGAGATACGGCAGTCGGCGGAGAGATAACGGACGGTCAGGACATAAAGGATATTGAAGTCGAAAAGCATGCGAATTATGAAATCCTTACAGTAGAGCTTTATCAGGGAATGGAAGCCGCCGCCATAGCAGGGCATTTCACAATTACACATAAAACACATCCTTACAGCATCGAAGTAGGTTTAGCCGGTGTCAGGGCATTTTCAGCCGCAGAAGCTTTCCCCGATCTTTCAGACATGAAGCTATTTGACGATGTTTACAGACTTATAACCTTAGACGATAGCGCACACCGCTTCACAGTAACCTTCAAGAAGCCTGTGATTGTTGAAGTGTCAGAACAAGAAAACCCCGCAAAAATGATAATCAAAGTGCGGGAAGACAAAGAAACCGAATCGCTTGCGCCAATGTATTCCTTAAGAACCGCATCAATGCCTTTTGGTGAGTCGGTCGGCGTGGCCGAAAATATCCTGGAATTTGAGTTGGGAAGCGCAAACGCAAGGCTTGTGCAAGATGCAAACGATTTATACTTCGCGGAAGAAGGCTTGTATCCAACACTTGCTGAAGCCGAGGCAAGGTTGGCAGAAATAAAGCAATTTGAGCATTTCACTTTTGAAATGTATATTGAAAAGCGAGAGCCGGGCTCTGTGCCGGGGTCGATAGAGTAGTAAAAGAAAGAGTCAGAAGGTATAGTTTAATTTGAAACTTACTGAGCCATAAATCAAACCGACATGGAAATGCAAAAACGGGGTGTTTCACAGTGAAATACCTCGTTTTTGTCTGCTCACGGTCAACTAAACTATACTGTCGGGCTATCATGCACTAACCTGAATTTAGAGCATAAGACCTTCAATTCGCTCATATTTATAGACTTTAATTGTGACGATTGTAGGTACTTTAATACAAACTTTTTTTCACGCCTTGGGCTTCCGATTCACTTTCCATTTTAGCTATGACAACACCAGAGCTTGTACCAAGTCTTGTTGCTCCGGCTTTGACCATAGCTAAGGCAGTATCATAATCTTTTATGCCACCTGAAGCCTTAACTCCCATATCTCGACTGACCGTTTTACGCATAAGCCTTATGTCCTCAACCGTCGCGCCGCCTGTGCTGAATCCTGTTGAAGTCTTCACAAAATTAGCTCCTGCCAGTTTGGATATTGTACATGCCTTCATTTTTTCATCATCGCTAAGAAGACAGGTTTCAAATATAACCTTAACAATAGCTTTTTGTCCTGCGGCGATTACCACGGACTCGATGTCGTTTCTCACATAATCCCAGTCTCCTGATTTTACTGCTCCGACATTTATTACCATGTCAACTTCTTGAACTCCATTTTCAATAGCGTCCTTTGTTTCGAAAACTTTCGTTTTTGTAGTGGTCGCACCAAGCGGGAAGCCTATCACACAGCAAGTTTTTACACCGCTGCCCTTCAATTGCTCAACAACCAACGGTACATAATACGGGTTCACGCAAACAGATGCAAATTTATATTCTCTTGCTTCCTGGCAAATCTTACGAATTTGATCCTCAGTGGCGTCCTGTTTTAAGAGGGTATGGTCGACGATGGACGCAAGATTTACATTCTCAATCGATTCTTCAATTTTCATATACACCATCTTCTTTTCATCTAAATAATGGGGACGGTTCTATCGATGGGACAGATCTCATAATTTCCAATCCTTTAGCCTCGCAACAATCTGCCTGAATTCCTCATCGAGTTTTACAGGATCATCGTCTTTTCCAGGCACTGACAGTTTGGCTATAACTTGTGCAAACCTTAGCCTAAGCAAGCTTTCTTCATCTCTGACTTTAGGATTCAGCATTCCAGCCACTTTTACTACTATATCTATATCTTCGTGCTTGTCCAAAGGAATTTGAGTACTTACTTCTACCCGACAGAATCAACCAGCGCAAACATAATTTCGCCTTCAGCCGCCAACTCATCTTCTACTGTCGCCTTTACAGCCGCTTTGCCGATGTTTGACCTCATTTTCAAAAGCTGAACCTCAAGCCTCAATTGATCTCCCGGTATTACCTGTCGCCTGAATCTCAATCCGTCTATTCCCGTAAAAAGAGCAATTTTGCCCTTAAACTCATCCGCACTCAATAACACAACCGCACCAAGCTGGGCTAAAGCTTCAACTATCAAAACCCCCGGCATCACCGGCATCATAGGAAAATGTCCTTGAAAAAACGGTTCGTTAATCGTCACATTCTTTATGCCGACAGCCCTTTTTCCTGTTTCTATCTCAGTTACTTTATCTATAAGCAAAAAAGGATAACGATGAGGTATCGTTTTCATTATTTCTTGAATATTCATAAACCATGAACTCCTTTTTAATACAACAAGGCTTAACGAATTATTTTCGTCTATCTTCTCAGATTGTTTGCCATACTCTCCATATCGTCCGCAGTCTGCAGTACCCTTGCGCTAAGTTGATATGCCCTCTGCGCCATGATAAGCCGTGTCATCTCGTCGGCCAAATCAACGTTTGAAGCTTCGATAAATCCCTGCCTTACTTCCGGCTCTTCAACCGCCACGCCCTCACCACTCGCCGGTGTTTCAACAAAAAGATTATCGCCCTCGGCGGCTAGCCCGCTCGGGTTGACGAAACCTACTACCGATAATCTTCCGGCCGATACCGCTTCACCGTCCACGTTTGATGCCGTAATTGTCCCGTCCAAAGCTATTCTAATTGTTGAAATATCTATCCCTGAGGCAAACTCAACCGGACTTCCATCTGAGTTTAGCACGAACAGTCCATCGGTTGTCACAAGCCTGTTAACTCTCCCTGCTTCCGTGTCAACAACAGATAAATTAAATCCCCCGTCACGTGTATATCTTAACGTGCCATCTTCTCCGGCAACCGCAAAAAAACCGTCTCCTGTAATTGACGCGTCAAGCGTTCTTCCTGTCTGCACAGGTGTCCCCTGAATCAGAAAGCGCATGGTAGCGCCTACCCTTACTCCGTTACCTACTTGAAGGTTAGGTAGTTCGCCTATTCTTCTTATTTCCATATCAGAATATATAAGATCTTTGAAGGCTGCTCTCGATGCCTTAAACCCGTTCGTGTTTACGTTGGCTATATTGTTTGATATCAAATCAATGCTCTTTTGTTGTGCTCTCATGCCTGATGCAGCTGCATGAAACGCTCTTATCATGTTATACCTCCGGTTAAATTTGGTGCCTTCTTAAAAAATGTTTACACTCTTCCCAAGTCATTGACGGTTCTGCCCAATGTTTCGTCCATCATCCTCAAAATCTGCTGGCTTGATTCGTATCTTCGAAACGCTTCCAGCATATCAGTTATCTCTCTTTGTACTTCGACATTCGAACCCTCAATATATCCTTGTCTAATCCGTGTTTCAGCATCAACAATCGCATTTTCAGGATCCGGATTGACAAAAAGGTTATCTCCTGCCTTCCTCAGAGCGTCTGTATCTGCAAAATCAACTATCCTTAATCTTTCAACCCACTCCCCGCCTGAGAACACATTACCCATTGCGTCTGCCTGGAAATCATCAGATCCCACAACAATAGGCCCACCTTCTCCCAAGACCTGCCAACCTTCCGTGGTTACAAGTCTGCCCGTGCCGTCTACTACAAAACCGCCGTCTCGGGTGTACTGCTCTCCGATATCCGTCATCACGGCAAAAAAGCCTGCCCCTTCGATCGCTAGATCGGTATTATTACCTGTCTGCTGAAAACTTCCCTGCTCAAAAGCGGTCATAACTCTTTCCGCATAAACGCCGTGATTCAATAAACCGATTCGAGTTCTGGAATTGAAATTACCCTCCTGCAACCTTAACAATAATTCATCATCAAACGCCCTTGTGACCACCCTATCTCTTCTAAAACCTGTGGTATTGACATTTGCTATATTGTTTGAAACAGTATCAAGCCTTCTTCTTTGATGGATCATTCCGGTAGCTGCCGTATAAAGCCCTCTTAGCACAGGCGTACACCTCACCTTCATTTAAGGTTATCGTAATTTTCACTTAAAACTTAACGCAAATAATGGGGACGGTTCTATCGATTGGGACACATCTGATAGAAAACAAACGAAGCAGGTTCAGTCGATAATGCCCTTCCCATTAATTATAAAGATGCAATAGATGCATAAACCTCGATATCGTCTAAAGCCATGCCCGTTCCTAACGCAACGCATGAAATCGGATCATCTGCAAGAAATACATTAATTTTGGTGCTTTCCTGCAAGCGCTTGTCCAATCCGTAGAGCATCGCGCCCCCCCCAGTCATCACTATCCCTCTTTCGCTTATGTCTGAGGCAAGCTCCGGAGGAGTTCTCTCAAGCACTGCGTGAACCGCATCTATTATCTCCTGAACCGGTTCGCTTAAAGCTTCGATCGTTTCTTCTGAAGTTACCATGATTGTTTTTGGCAGACCTGATATCAAACTTCTACCCGTGATGGCTATTGAAAGGTTTTCATGTCTTGGATAGGCTGAGCCTACATTTATTTTTATATCCTCGGCTGTCCTTTCTCCAATGAGAATATTATGCTTTTTACGCATATGCCTAATAATTGTGTCATCAAACGTGTCCCCTGCAACCTTAATAGAATCGGCAACAACTGCGCCTCCTAGCGATATCACGGCAATGTCAGTTGTTCCTCCCCCGATGTCCACAACCATATTGCCATAAGGCTTGGATATGTCCATCCCAGCCCCGATAGCTGCCGCAATGGGTTCCTCAATAAGGTATGTACGTTTTGCTCCAGCCTCGTATGAGGCATCAATCACTGCTCTTTTCTCAACTTCGGTCGCAGCGCTAGGCACACAAATAACAACGCGTGGTTTGAAGATTAAGCGTGTCTTAGCTACTTTGTGCAGAAAATACCTGAGCATTTTCTCCGTGACGTCATAATCGGAAATTACTCCGTCTTTAAGAGGTCGTATGGCAACAATGTTTCCGGGAGTTCTTCCCAGCATCTTTCGGGCTTCTTCTCCTACCGCAAGGAACTTTCCATTATTTTTATCAATCGCTACTACCGAAGGTTCCTTGAGCACAATTCCTTTCCCTTTAACATAAACCAAAACTGTAGACGTACCCAAATCTATCCCAACATCCCTATAAATAAGCACTTATACCGGCCCCTTCCAGCGTTTAACGAATAATTTCCAATTTCCTATATTTATATTCTACTTATTATCAAAAAATCCTTTTTATCATCATTTTTTTTAATACTCCCCTGTGCATGCAACTTTCCATTTTATATTTTAGATAAATTGCACGCCTCCCTTATGTGTCTCTCTCCTCTATTGCTGTCAAGCACTTTTCGTATGCTTTCCCATTTACTTGGATTAATATACAGACATAAAAAGAACTCCTTAACAGGACTCTTAATGGACAAATGCCAAATCATTCGATGAAAAATTTTGGATTTAAAATCGTGACATCGCTGCCTTATTGGGTGAAGTTTCCCGAGTGAAGTCTTCTCTCCCGCAACGACACTTATATGTGGGAGTTTCGTATCTGCAGAACTTTACGCTCGTTTATCAATAAGATCATTTTCCTCATTCAAAGTGTTATATAGCATCTCTATCGTCAAAAGCACATTGCGCAGAATGTGATAAGGATCTTTAACCGGTAATCCGGTAATTTTATCCAATGGTTGACCTTTGCGATCACGGATTTGTATCCATTCTCCAATTTCTTTGTCTGTATTAGGAAAAATCCGGAATGTATACTCGTGTGTTTTATTGTACATCGAAAGGAATTCATTGTCACCGGTGAGTTTATATGCTAATAATGAGGTAAACAATGTTTCAGAATGTGGCCACCAAAGTTTTGTATCCCAACTACCATCAGAAAGGAATCAATACATTATTTGTGTGTTCCCGATAAAACTCAAGCAAATTTTTGTTAAACGACCACACGAACATCACTCTCCTATTTTAAAGCCATCTTAATATGCATCATTTATTAGCTATTTATATAATTCCTCCGAATAAGTTTGTTTTTTTGCAAACTTTTTTAATCTGGTTATATCATGCCCTTGGCGTTTCCCATTCTGAATCCTGAATTCTTGCGGCTTGCCGCGGTATGTTAATTATGCTCAAAGACCCACTGACCAGAAATCATTGTTTTAAAGACGCTGAAATCAGAATTAAAAATAACCAGATCAGCGTCTTTGCCCTCTTCTAAGCTGCCCTTACGCTTTTCAAGGTTTAATATACGAGCCGGGTTTAGACTGGTCATATTTATGGTTTCGTGTAATGGTATTCCCAAAGTCAATGTCAAAACCGGGATCATCTGACCGAGCAAAGTAGTGCTCCCGGCAAAAGCTGAGCGATCAAGCATCATACCAACTCCATCGATAACTTCATATTCCATTTGACCCATGCGATATCGAGTTCCTTCAGGCAGTCCGGCTCCGCTTGTTGCATCGGATACGATACACAGCCTATCATGCCCTATGCATCGGTAAGCCAATTTCATAAGAGTCGGCGGTAAGTGTTTGTTGTCAGCTATCATCTCAACCGTTAAACCTTCGTTAACCAAAGCCGTCTCCAGCAAACCCGGCATCCGCCACGGACCCTCGCGCGTTGTCGTGGACATAGCGCTAAATAAATGAGTCACGTGACGTAAACCAGCCTCCATAGCTGCTAAAACATCTTTCTCCTTGGCCATGCTATGGCCGGCTGCAGGTATAATACCGTTGATCGCAAGTAGTCTTGTCAGTTCGATTGCTCCGGGTAATTCAGGCGCCAGAACAAAAATACGCAAAATATCCGCGTAATCCATAAGTAAAGATGAACTGCCATCCAATGGGGAAGCTAAGCTCTTTAGATCCAGCGCTCCGCACTGCATCGGGTTTATATAAGGGCTTTCCAGATGAACCCCCAGAATTCTTGCTCCTAAACGCTGTTTACTCATCCAGTCACGAAAAAAATCTAAAGCTTTCAAGATATCATTTATAGGAGAAGCTGCTAAGGTTGCCAATAAACCTGTAACCCCATTACGGGCATTTTCCAATAAAATCTTTTCACAAGCTTCCTCATCGGGTTCATTGAATGTGTATCCCAACGCACCATGATTATGAATATCGATCAAACCAGGTGTAATCCATCG
>Ga0209616_1000383_pt1 | contig 12520 bp, 9 predicted proteins | sample FlocCalmetaG_FD_184153 | JGI IMG/M metagenome (GOLD analysis project Ga0209616, IMG submission 184153) | Freshwater bacterial and archeal communities from Indian Creek, Illinois, USA - Floc-Cal metaG (SPAdes) (version 2) | ecosystem: Environmental > Aquatic > Freshwater > Unclassified ...
CAATATCTGCTAAACCTTGTCCAAAAAGGCGGATTGGCATGAAAATAGTTGAAACTAAACTACCGGGTGTGCTGATAATCGAACCCGCAGTGTTCGGCGATGCCCGAGGCTTCTTTATGGAAAGCTGGAACCGTGATCGATACGCTAAAGCGGGTCTATCTGCCTCCTTCGTTCAGGACAACCTCTCTTTTTCGAGGAAGGGAACATTACGCGGTTTGCACTTCCAATATCCTCATGCTCAGAGCAAGCTGGTATACGTTTTGCAAGGAGAGGTATTTGATGTAGCGGTTGATATAAGAGTTGGCTCTCCAACCTTTGGAGAATGGGCGGGATTTGAACTTACCGCCGACAATAAGCGCCAGCTTTATATTCCGGAAGGGTTTGCACACGGTTTTTATGTTTTAAGTGAAACTGCCCTGTTTGCCTATAAGTGCACTGATTTTTACAATCCGCAAACTGAGGGCGGCATTATATGGGATGACCCGGATATCGGAGTTGAATGGCCTGACGGAACACCTATATTATCTGAAAAGGATAGGAATTATTCTAAGCTAAAAGCGCTCCCGAAGAATCGGTTGCCGAAATACGAAGGTGTGAGATGACCCGCTCTTTATGGCCGCGAATAATGCTAACAGGTAAAAACGGTCAGGTCGGCTGGGAATTGCAGCGCACCTTAGCGCCTCTGGGAGAAGTGGTTGCGTTGGATCGCCGGCAACTGGATCTGTCTGACTCTAAACAGATCCGGGAACTGGTGCGGGAGATAAAACCCAATCTAATAGTTAACGCCGCCGCTTACACCGCCGTGGACAAAGCCGAATCAGAGCCCGAAATAGCTATGGCCATAAACGGTGTAGCACCCGGCATTTTAGCTGAGGAAGCCAAACGCATCGGTGCAGCTATAATACATTATTCCACCGATTATGTTTTTGACGGCAATAAAACATCTCCATACACTGAGGATGATACACCTAACCCGCTAAACGAATACGGGCGCACTAAATTGGCCGGAGAACAAGCCGTAAAGGCCGCTGGATCACCCTATATTATTTTGCGTACCGGTTGGGTATACGGGACGCACGGTAAAAACTTTTTGCTCACTATACTTCGATTGGCGCATGAGCGCGAAGAACTAAGCATAGTAGACGACCAAACAGGTGCGCCTACTTGGAGCCGAATGCTTGCTGAGGCTACAGCGCAAATCTTATCAGATGATTATAACGCTTTAACCGCTAAAAGAGGTATTTATCACATGACGGCTTCCGGCAGTACGACTTGGTATGGATTTAGCAAAGCGATCATAGAGCTTGATCCTAACCTAAAGGAGCAGGTCTGCAAATACGTAAGACCAATCTTAAGCGCAGAATACCCGACTCCCGCTCGTCGGCCGGCTTATTCGGTACTGTCAAACGCCAAATTAAAGGCTGCCTTTGAGGTTGCGTTACCCGGCTGGGAACAGGGACTGAATTTAGCATTATCTACTTCTTAAAATTGGAGACGAAAGAACGGAGACTAATAACAATATGCAAATTAGTAGAAGAACTAGACAACATCTTGATCTTTTAAAGTTGCTGGTTAAAAAAGAAGTCACTTTAAGGTACAAAAGAACTTACTTGGGATTTTTATGGTCGCTTTTAAATCCAATACTGACCGGGGTAGTACTTTTTATTGCTTTTAATATCTTTATGAGATTCGAAGTGGAGAATTTTGCTCTCTTTATTATGGCTGCGTTATTTCCTTGGACATGGTTTGCTGCTTCAATGACCATGTCTGCAAACACTTTGATTAGCAATGTTTCTTTGATTAAAAAAGTTATCTTCCCAAAGCATTTTCTGCTGCTTTCTACAATTATAGCTCAACTTGTGAATTTTATATTTTCGCTGCCCGTATTAATTGGACTTACTTTATTTTACGGAAGTGCACCATCATTGAACTGGCTCATAGGAATCCCTGTGCTTGTTGTGGTTCAATTTGCTATTATTTATGGGCTTTCTCTCCTGATTTCAATAGCAAACGCTTTTTTTCGCGATCTGGAATACCTGGTTAATGTGTTAATCAGCCTGCTTTTCTGGATGACGCCCGTTATATATCCCCTTGAGGCTGTACCTGAACAATTCCGATTGCTTTTGATCTTGAATCCGGTTACTTACCTGATACAAGCCTGGCGAGATCTTTTCTTTAGTAACATGCTGAACTGGCATAACATATTTGTTTCTATGATAACTGCGGCTGTTGTGTTGTTAGTTGGGCTTTTAGTCTTCAAAAAACTCGATAGAAAACTGGATGAGGTGTTATAGTGATTAAGGTTGAAAATTTATGGAAGAGTTTTCCGATTCGGCGAGACAGACCAGGGCTTAAGGAGTTTATTGTCAAATCCCCAAAGTTTTTAAACGATAACAATAATCGTTTCTGGGCGTTAAAGGGCGTTAGTTTCTCGGTTATCAAGGGAGAGAGTCTCGGAGTTATAGGAAGGAACGGAGCTGGGAAAAGCACCCTTCTCTCTTTGCTTTTAGGTGTTGCGCAGCCTACTGAAGGTACTATTAATGTCAGCGGTAATAGGACACCATTGCTTGATCTTGGCGCTGGCTTTCATCTCGATTTGACCGGAACAGAAAATATAATAATTAACGGGGTTCTACTGGGACATACGGAGAAAGAAATGCGAGAACGCATGGATTCGATAATTGCCTTCACTGAACTGGGTGAGTTTATCAATATGCCGATCAGGACATACTCAAGCGGCATGATTATGAGACTGGCCTTCTCTATCGCAATACATACTTCACCTGAAATATTACTGATAGATGAGATATTGGCTGTGGGCGATGAGTCTTTTCAGAAAAAATCCAGCAAAGCATTGCTTAATCTATTAAATGGTGGAGTTACAACTGTGTATGTTTCACATAATATGGAGGCAATAAAAAAAACATGCGTCAGTGCAATTTGGCTTGAGCATGGTGAGATAAGGGCACAAGGGGAAACGGGACTTGTAGTGGAAGAGTATTTGAAGACGCAAGGCTAGAGGGAGGGGATATTGATGGATGAAATCAGAGAACACACAATTGATAGTGGCTTAAAGCGAAAGAATGTAGAAGGAACTCAGATAGTGTCTCTTAGAGATCTCCATGATAAGCATGTCGGCAAGATTACTGATAAATGGCATCTTTATATAGAAGAACTTGACAGAGTTCTTTCAGTGTTGCGTGATCAAAAGATTGTTATCCTTGAAATCGGCGTGCAAAATGGAGGTTCATTAGAAATATGGAGCGAGTACTTCCCTAAGGCACAAAAAATAGTTGGAATTGATATAGATCCTAAGTGTGGGGAACTGCGTTTTGCAGATCCTCGAATTTCTATCATTGTTGGTGATGCTGCTTCTGAAGATGGAAAAAGAAAAGTACTCCAACAGGTTTCGACTTTTGACCTCGTCATAGACGATGGATCACATAAATCAAGCGACATTGTACGAGCGTTCGGATGTTTCTTCCCTTTATTGAACGAAAGCGGTTTTTACATAGTTGAAGATCTGCATTGTAGTTATATGGCTGATCATGAAGGGGGTCTTCATAACCCACTATCAGCCATGGCATTCTTTAGGCGTTTAACAGATATAACCAATTATGAACATTGGCGCAATAATCGGTCCAGAGAGTATCTGCTAAGAGAGTTTTCGGCAAAATATGAAGTCAATTTCGATAATCTTGATCTTGCTAGGATCCATTCGGTTGGGTTTATAAACTCACTTTGTGTTATAGAGAAAGCTGTGCCTGGAAGAAATGTACTAGGAAAGAGAATAGTCGCTGGAACTGAAGAGTTTGTAACAAGTGGAGCCAAGAAGGTAAACCAGACATTAATCCATGATGTGCTAGTAAATATTGAGGACGATACTAGGCTGGATGTATTTGAAGTAATAAATGCTAACCATAGGTTGCAAGAGAAACTAACGGAGAAGGAACAAGCAGTGCAACATCTGCAGGTAAAGATAGTCAAGCGAGAAGGGCAGATTGCAGCTCTTGACACCTCGGTGAAGGAGCAGGCAGGCTGCATAGGGAGGCTTGAGGAGATCGTAAGGGAGAAAGACATTCAGATTATAAGCCTTAGTCAGACTGTGGCCAAGCGAGAAGGGCAGATTGCAGCTCTTGACACCTCGGTGAAGGAGCAGGCAGGCTGCATAGGGAGGCTTGAGGAGATCGTAAGGGAGAAAGACATTCAGATTATAAGCCTTAGTCAGACTGTGGCCAAGCGAGAAGGGCAAATTGCAGCGTTTCTGTCTTCTCGCTCATGGCAGATTACAGCACCGCTTCGTGCGATCGGATTTAAACTTAGAATGATGCGGAGTTGCGTCGCGATCGCAAAGGCGATTTGCGGCGTTACTCGTACTAATGGTCTGAGGAATGGGTATCGCCTGTTCAAGGGACGACGTTTACTGCTTATATCAGGCACCTTCGACGCCAATTATTACCTGCGTCAAAATCCAGACGTTGCCGCAGCGCGGATCGACCCCGCATTGCATTTCATGATGCATGGCGTACGTGAGGGGCGCAACCCCAATGCATTCTTCGACACGAGCTGGTACTTGAGAAATAACTTGGACGTTGCTGAGGCGGGCTTAAACCCACTTGTTCACTATATACAATTTGGTGCTGACGAAGGACGCGACACCGGCCCGCGTTTCAGCGGTTCTGCCTATTTTGCAACTAATCCAGATGTTGCTGCAGCGGGAATGGACCCACTTGAAAAAAGAGCGCAGACCATCTTCAGTGAGAGTCAAGAGGAAATCTCATACACTGAGTGGATCGCAGAAAATGAACCTAGCGAAGAGGATCTTGAGCGACAAAAGAATTTCGCTGAAACTTTCTCGTATTTACCGCTAATAAGCATTATCACACCAGTTTACAATACTCCTCTAAAAATTCTTAAAGAAATGATTGAATCAGTTCTTATCCAAACCTATAATAAATGGGAGCTTTGTCTCGCGGATGGCAGTCCCGAAAATCCAGAAGTGCAAAGTATCTTGGAGGAGTACGCGAACAATGATAGACGAATTCGGGTGAAGTTTCTGAGTGAAAATCTGGGCATATCAGGTAATTCCAATGAGGCTCTTAGTCTTGCTAAAGGTGAGTTCATAGCCCTACTGGATCATGATGACCTCTTAGCACCTTTTGCTTTATTTGAGGTGGTTAAGCGCCTGAACGAAGATCCGCAAGTTGACTTTATCTACTCTGATAAGGACCTTGTGACGGAAGATGGAAAACGACGCTTTCAACCCTTATTTAAGCCAGATTGGTCGCCAGAGATCATGCTTTCGGCAAATTACTTGACACACCTATGTGTCATTCGCAAATGTTTGGTAGATGAAATTGGAGGATTCCTATCTGAAACAGACGGGGCCCAAGATTGGGATCTATTCCTTCGCATCACCGAGCGGACGGAGAGGATAGCGCATATACCCAAAGTTGCCTATCATTGGAGAGAGAGTCCAACATCAGTGGCTCGGGGCATAGACGCTAAACCTTATGCTTCTGCTGCTCAACAGAATGCGCTCCAGTGTCATTTGCAACGCCGAGGTTTGACGGCAAAAGTGTCTTTCGAGTTACCCGGACTTATAAGAGTAAGGTGGCTGGTTACAGGTAGCACTAAGATCTCCATCATTATTCCTGCCAAGGATAACATACAAATACTGCGACGATGTATAGAGTCAATATTATATAAAACTTCCTATGAGAACTTTGAGGTCGTCGTGGTAGACTCTGGAAGTAGCGAGCCTGCAGTCGTTAAGTATTATGAATATCTCTCCAAAGACTCCCGGTTCCAGATCATCAACTATGACGCTCCCTTTAATTATTCTGCTGTGAACAATTTAGGTGTTCGCTATGCCAATGGTGATGCGTTTCTTTTCTTGAATAACAATACAGAAATCCTCAATTCCGACTGGCTTGAAGAGATGGTGGGGTGGATTGAACAGAAGGAGATTGGAGTGGTAGGAGCTAAGCTGCTGAATCCTGATGGGACCATTCAGCATGCAGGACTAGTAATTGGCCTTCAAGGTTTTGTAGGACACATATTTGCAGGAGCTCCAGAAGGCTATTGGGGGATGCCTTTCGGCGGATCAGAATGGTGTCGAAATTATCTTGCAGTAACAGGAGATTGCATGATGGTCAGACGCGAGGTCTTTGAGAAGGTCAGGGGATTCAATGAGTCTTTCACTCTCTGTGGAAGTGACGTTGAACTCTGTTTGCGAGTGCGGGAGAATGGATATCGTGTGGTGTATACGCCCTATGTTAGACTCACGCATTTGGAAGCGACGATGCGAGGGGAAGTTATCCCTCAACAGGATTTCAAACTGTCTTACAAGTATTATGAACCATTTCTTCGTGAAGGAGATCCTTACTACAATGAAAACATTTCATTTTGGCAGCCCATCCCCCATCTCAAAAGGCGTGGTGAGAAATCTCCTCTTGAGTTTACCAGTAGATTATTGGGAACTGAATTTGCCAGTGTGCAGACAAATACAAATGATCGTTTTAACGAAGAAACATCCCTTTCTCCCTCCTTATGGGGACGGTATAGCTTGGATGCCTCGGTACTTTCTGAGTGTTTCGACTTTATCGTAAGTGACCTTGAAGCTAGTCGGAACATTGTACTCTCCCATAGAGGACATTTAGACATTAAGAGCATTAACTGGTTCGTCCCCGACTTCGATCACGCCTTTTACGGAGGGATTCACACTATTCTTCGCTTTGCTTCATATTTCAAGGAGAGGAAAGGGGTTCAGAGCAGGTTTGTCGTCTTAGGTGATGTGCCTAAGCAAAAGATCGCGACCGCTATAGGCCAGGCATTTCCAAATCTTTCAGGTGAGCGGATTTTTGTGATACAATCAGAAGAGAATTTGCGCACCCTGGAAGATGCGGATGCTTCCGTGGCAACATTATGGAATACTGCTTACTTTGTTTTAAAGTTCAACAGAACGGCGCGGAAATTCTATTTCATCCAAGATTTCGAACCTCTATTCTATCCGGCTGGTTCTACCAACGCCCAAGCTGAAGCAACATATCGATTTGGCTTTTATGGCATTACTAATACAATGACTCTGAAAGAGATCTATGAGCGAGAATATGGCGCTAGAGCTGAGTTTTTTACCCCGGCAGTAAATACCCAAATCTTTCATCCCTCCTCTCAAACGAAGATGAAAAATGATAAAGGCATATTTACTGTCTTTTTCTACGGGCGTCCGGGGCATCCAAGAAATGGATTTGAATTAGGTGCCGCCGCGCTCCGCCGCTTGAAGAGCCGTCTAGGCAAGAAGGTAAGAATTCTCAACGCGGGAGCTCATTGGAACCCAGGTGATTTTGAGCTCAATGGTATTGTCGAGAACTTGGGGTTGTTACAATATGAAGAGACAGCCGCATTATATCGAACATGCGATGTCGGTCTTGTGATGATGTTCACGCGGCATCCCTCGTATCTCCCGTTTGAGCTTATGGCAAGTGGTTGTCTGGTCGTATCCAACAACAACCCTGCAACGACATGGCTGCTTCAGGATGGGGTGAATTGTCTTCTCTCCGATCCTAGTGCAAGTTGCTTTGCAGATGTGATGGAGCGAGCCCTTACAGATATAGAGTCGCGAGCTAGAATAACAGCAAAGGCATTGGATATGATACAGGAACGATATTCAAATTGGGAAGAGCAAATGGAGAAAGTCTATGCATTTGCGTGTGATCCGGAGAGATAGAATAGGGAGCATATTGCAGAGAGGTCACTATACCAGATTTAAAAAATGAGGCGTGCGCCCGCGAATTCGAACCAGGTATAGAATCGGCTGAGAACATGGAGGTAGTAGGAGGCGAGCATGAAGGCGAGCCGGTTCACAGAGGAGCAGGTAGTGGTGATCTTAGTCGAGGCAGATCGGGGCGAGAGAAAGATGGGAATATGTGATGGGCGCATGGGGTGTCTGAGCTGATGTTCTACAACTGGTGAAAGCGGTCCCTCAGAAGGAGGGGTGAGGAGGCGCGGAAATGTCGAGGTCAAGGTGCGGTTTTGCACTGGTTCAAGCTCGTGGCGGAAAATTTGGAGATAAGGTGTATTTATGTGCAAACGGAAAACGACACTACGTTCCTTCCGTCGACCGCCTCAAGCACTATGGTTTTAAGTGGCCTCAAGATTTGCAGCAGGTATCTGACGAGGTACTGATGGCTTTCCAGATTGGAGGGTGGTTGCCAGAAATTTTACCGCACGAAAATATCAAGTCTGACTCAATTAAATCTAGCATGACGATGCGTGAGTATGTTGCTGCGCAGCTGAAAGGAATTGGTTTGGAAGTCGGTGCCGCTACATCACCTTTTCCGGTCCCAATTGGGTGTAAGGTTCTTTACGGAGATCGCATTCCGCACGAACAATTAGTTGCATCGTTATATCCAGGGCAAGTTGAATTTGAGTTGGTGCGTTCCGATTTAATTACCGATTTTGGTGATTTTAATGGGATTGCTGACCAGAGCCTTGATTTCATTATTGGGTGTCATGTAATTGAACATGTGTTTGATCCAATTGGTACTTTGATCAACGCCTATCGAGCACTAAGGCTTGGCGGTATGCTTGTGTTGGTTATCCCGGACAGAGATCGTACATTTGACCGTAGAAGGCCATTAACTGAACTAGATCATTTATTGATTGATCACGAGCAACCCGACCCCCAGAGAGATTATGGTCACTACGAAGAGTTTTATCGGCTAGCATTTAAAACCCCCTCTGACCAATTGCGCTCAAAAGTTGAACATCAATTCCGTTGCCGTGGAGATCTTCATGTTCATGTGTGGAATTACCAAACTTTTATGGAAATGATTGCTTACGTAAATAAAAATTTTGTTAGATGGTCTAATATTTGGTCACATCAAACATTAAGCGACGAAAAAAATGATATTGAATTCTACTTTACTCTCACCAAGTAGCCAATCTAATTGACCTAACAGCTCGGCGTGGAACGCACGCAAAGACTGCCTGTGCTCTTAGATTTTTGCTGGTAGAGCGGGCCGGTGGAGTTCTCAAACAGGAAAAGCCTTATGACTCCCTCCTTTTTAACCGAGAAACACGCATAAGCGGGCAGGAAGAAGCGCAGTGAAAGGTCAGGTCTTGAAAAATCATAAAAGGAATGTTGAGCAAGCGGACGCAGGTTAACGCAGGTATCATCGTATCATGATGAATATTAGATAATTGTAGAGCGAATAGTGTCACGCACTTACAAATTATAAATGGCAGACGCAGTGAAATGCTATTCTTGAAACTATGAGCATTGTATGAATCGAGTATCGTTACACCCTATGATAACATGTAACCTTTGGGCAATTTCGATTAAGTGGTTTACAATAGTGATTTAAAACCGGAAGGAATAGAAAGATAGTTATTGATGATAAATCTAAGTTACAGAGTTCAGGCGGCAGGGGGTTGGCTACATACTGCTAGAAAGGTAATCAAGATTTTTCGTCGCGAGGGAATTACTGGCTTACGGCGAAGATTTGCGATGATCGCAGAGCTTTCATCATGGGATTATCAAAAATGGGTTCACCGCTACGACACACTGACCGATGAAACCCGTGTGAAGATGCGTCAAATTGCCGGTGACTTCGCCCGTAAGCCGCTTATCTCCGTCGTAATGCCCTGCTACAATCCTAAGCCGGAATGGCTTAGGGGAGCCATCGAATCGGTGCGCCGCCAGATTTATCCCCACTGGGAATTGTGCATTGCCGACGATGCCTCGACCGATCCAGTTATACGCTCCATCTTGGAGGATTACTCCCGCAGGGATGCGCGTATCAGAGTTGTTTTCCGCTCAACCAACGGCCACATCAGCGCCGCTTCTAACAGCGCCTTGGCGCTGGTGGCGGGGGAGTATGTATCTCTGCTGGACAACGATGATATGCTGGCCGAGCAGGCCCTTTTCTGGGTGACTGAAGCCATCAATCGGCATCCGGACGCCGGACTGATTTATTCCGATGAAGATAAGATAACAGAATCAGGTATGCGAATAGGTCCGTATTTTAAGTGTGACTGGAACTACGACCTCTTTCTTTCTCAAAACATGATCTCTCATCTAGGTGTGTATAATGCTGAACTCTTGCGGGAAATCGGCGGCTTTAGTGAGGGGCTTGAGGGTTCGCAGGATTATGATCTCGCATTACGTTGTATCGAGCAGCTTGATTCGAGTCAGATTGTTCACATTCCCCGCGTGCTTTATCACTGGCGAGTGCACCAGAACAGTGCTGCGCAAAACGCGAACGCAAAGCCTTATGCATATGTGGCTGCGGAACGTGCGTTGAATGAACATCTGGCGCGAAAAGGGATCTCTGCCCAGGCGAAACGACTTCAGAATTGCAGTTCTTACCGGGTGCGCTATATGTTGCCGGAGCCCGCGCCGCTGGTGACGCTCATAATTCCTACCCGCAACGGTTTGCACCTCATTCAGCAATGCCTCTCAAGCATTCTGGAAAAAACCGATTATCTCAATTATGAAATCATTGTTGTTGATTACGGTTCGGATGACCCACAGACACTAGCCTATTTCGACATTATCGGGAGTGACCCGCGTATCCGTATCCTGCGGGACGATCGCCCGTTTAACTATTCAGCGCTCAACAACCGCGCGGTGCGAGTGGCGCAGGGAGAACTGGTTGGCCTCATCAATAATGATATCGAAGTGATTAGCCCGGACTGGCTGACTGAGATGGTCAGCATCGCGCTACAACCGGGTGTGGGCGCAGTTGGTGCTCGACTATGGTATCCCGACAACACCTTGCAGCATGGCGGTGTGGTTTTGGGTGTGGGCGGAGTCGCCACGCATAGTCACAACCATCTCCCTAGAGGGAATCCCGGATACTTCGGACGTGCCATGCTTCAGCAGTCGTTTAGTGCAGTCACAGCTGCTTGTCTGGTGGTGCGCCGGTCCATCTATCTCGAAGTGGGGGGTTTTGAAGAAGAAAACCTCAAAATCGCCTTTGGCGATGTCGATTTCTGTCTGCGGGTTCGGGAAGCTGGCTACCGTAATGTCTGGACGCCCTATGCCGAACTTTATCACAACGAATCCGCCACGCGCGGTGGCGAAAACACTCCCGAGAAGCAGGCAAGATTTGCGGGTGAAATTCGATACATGCAGGACCGCTGGGGCAGCCTGTTGCTCAACGATCCGGCCTACAGCGCGAATTTAACATTAGATCGTGAAGACTTCTCCTACGCCTGGCCGCCCAGAGTCGCGACGCTTGAGGAATTGGAGCGCTATTGATTTTCATTGCTTACTTGATGAGGTGATATTGTGGGTTCGGACAAGGTTCAGGTTTTGTTATCGACATATAACGGCCAAAAATATTTAAAAGAGCTTATGGACAGTGTGTTAAATCAAGATTATTCAGAATTGGACTTACTTGTCCGGGATGATGGGTCAACTGATGAAACCCTGTGTATACTTGAAAAATACTCAAGCTTAAAAAACTTGCAAATAGTACATGGACATAATATAGGGATTGTGAAAAGTTTTTTTACTCTGCTTGAGAGCTCGTCGCCTGATGCGGAATATATAGCTTTCTGTGATCAGGACGATATATGGAAAGAAGATAAGGTTTCTCGAGCAATCGGTATCCTGAGGAAACATGGTGATAATACGCCGGCCATGTATTGTTCCCGGGTTACATTAGCGGATGAAAATCTTAAAATATTGGGTTTCTCACAGATGCCAAGGCGAGAACCGGATTTTGGAAATGCTTTAGTGCAAAATGTCGCCACCGGATGCACGATAATAATAAATAATGCTGCCCGGCGACTGTTCCTGAAAAAACTCCCTTCATCGGCGGTGATGCATGACTGGTGGATTTATATGGTTGTTTCGGCTTTTGGAAAAGTGATCTATGATACGGAGTCAAAAATATTATATCGCCAGCACTCCGCTAATGTTATTGGTGAGAAAAGCGGTATGCTCGCAAGATGGACAAAAAGGATCAAGAGATTTTTAAAGCATGGCAGAATACCGTTTGTCACTTTGCAAGCAAAGGAGTTTAACAAGATATACGGTGAATCCCTTCCCTTAGATAAGAAAATCATACTGGACCGGTTTATAAATGAGCGCAGTACTTTTCTAGGTCGCCTGCGATACGCTTTCACGGGAGAAACATACCGTCAAACAAAAATTGACGATGTTATTTTCCGGGTGTTAATAATATTAAATCGTATTTAGTGCAAAGACGCAAAGACGCGGTGACGGTTCTTTTGTCTTGCAAAAGCGACGAGGATAATAGCAATTCTTTGGTTCCTACGCTAATTCCTGCGCTACGGAAAAGAGCGATTTAGATTTACTGGTGGACATTAGCCTGCGCGGTTTGCTCTTTGTAGGACTTTCCGAGGAGCTTAGTAGCGCGTTCGCATAAATGTAGATGTGTTTGATGTGTCACATATTGAACCTCAGTCTCTCATTGAGCGCGAGATCCGTGAAACGGGAGTGACGCTCTATGAGAAATGAGGTTGTTGTGCAAAAGCTGATTGGTTA
>Ga0209616_1000386_pt1 | contig 12478 bp, 12 predicted proteins | sample FlocCalmetaG_FD_184153 | JGI IMG/M metagenome (GOLD analysis project Ga0209616, IMG submission 184153) | Freshwater bacterial and archeal communities from Indian Creek, Illinois, USA - Floc-Cal metaG (SPAdes) (version 2) | ecosystem: Environmental > Aquatic > Freshwater > Unclassified ...
AGTATTAGATGAATTCATGCCATGGTCTGATGAATTGCCTATTGAATGTCGTTTAGAAAAATGAGTTATTCAACTCAACCCACGAAAGTAGGTTTCCTTTAGCAGGTGGGTAAAGTTTGACGCTTACAGAGGTGTAATTATCTAAGCATGGAATTTTAACTAAAATAAAGTGACGGCTGGATTCTCACTCTGCTTTCGGGTTGTCGTTCAAGCGACAACGCCAATGGCGGTGAGAGTTCCGCCGTCAGAATTCATGGGCGGTGACAGTATTGAACGTGCAGAGCTACGTAAAAACAAAGGATATCAGGGCTGTTTCAGTTCAAAGGTTAATTAAAGCTGTTGGACAGATTTCTCCAGGCAAGCTTGAAGAAGTGGAAATCTGCTTAAGGAGAATATTGAGCCATTTGCGTTGTTCGGGGAAATCGATGAATAGGCTGTTTTGAGGTTGTAGCAGAAAAAACATTTTACCCCAACACAAGCCAATGTTTATGGGGATTATGATGCTAAGCAGCAGCAGTTTTTATAAAATTGACCCCAAAGAGAGAAAGCAGAAGAAAATAAGAGAAATGACGAGAAATAAGCAGGAAAACCCCCTATTTCTGGTGAATACTTTTTTAACCACAAAAAAGAACCAGAGGAGGTTTCCCTTATGGCTATTATACCCACAGAAACAACTTTTTGGGTGGCAGGAAGTTGAAGAACTTGGAGATTTGCAAAGGTTATTACTCGTACTGAATTACCTGCCAGATGAGGAGTTGATTGAAAAGCTGGAGAAAGAGCGCGGCAAGGGTCGTGACGATTATCCGATACGTGCGGTTTGGAACTCCATCCTAGCAGGAGTAGTCTACCAACATCTATCCATTGAGAGCCTACGGTGTGAACTGCGGCGGAATGCGCAGTTGCGGGAGATTTGCGGTTTTGACTTGTGGCTTGGAGAACGGGCGGTGCCGCCGGCTTATGTATATACCCGTTTTTGCCGTAAGTTAATGTGCTGGCAAGAAGAAGTGAACAAAATATTTTTCCGCCTAGTCGAAGAGGTAAAGACGCTGCTGCCTGATTTCGGGAGGGTTTTAGCCATCGACAGCAAAGCCATCAGTAGTCTGGCTCGGGGGCCAAAAGACAATACAACACAAAAGTCCGATGGGCGATGGGACAGCGATGCTGACTTTGGTAAGAAAGAGTACCGGGGACAGAAGAAAAACGGTGCATGGTGGGAAAAAGTAATTTTCTGGTTTGGTTACAAGCTCCACTTGGTGGTAGATGCTGTCTATGAATTGCCTGTAAATTTTTCCGTGACAAGAGCCTCGGCCAGCGATATAAAAGAAGGGCATAAGCTGGTTGACCGGATGTCTGAACAACAACCGGAGATTATGGATGGCTGTGAGTTCTTTATAGGTGACAAAGGGTACGATGACACAAAATTAATAGTGAAGCTGTGGGATAAACATCAGATCAAGCCGGTGATTGACATCCGCAATAGTTGGCGGGACGGCGAGGAAACACGGCTTTTAGCAGGTAAAAAAACAATCGTTTATGATTACAGGGGCACGGTCTATTGCTATTGTCCCAAGACTAATAAACGTCTGGAGATGGCCTTTGGAGGGTTTGAAAAAGACCGTGAGACATTGAAATACCGTTGTCCGGCTAAACATTATGGTTTTGAGTGCAAAGGGATGGATGAGTGCCGCTCCAGCGGAGGGATTCGTATTCCCCTAGCGGAAAATCGGCGCATTTTCACTCCCTTGGCACGCTCTAGCTATAAATCAGCAATGTATTACCGTAAGCGCACGGCGGTCGAAAGAGTGAACAGCCGTCTTGATGAAGCCTATGGATTTGAGAAACATTTCATCCGAGGCAAGCAGAAGATGGAATTACGTTGTACTCTGGCATTGATGACAATGTTAGCGATGGCTTCCGGCAGAATCCGTGAGAAGCAAGGGATAAATCTGAGAAGCCTTGTTGCGGCAGTCTAAAAGTAAATATATAAACGATAGCTGAGTTAAAACGGATGAACGCATCAGGGGATAAGTGTGCCCTTTTTTAGCGCATATTCCTAATAAATTGGTACACATCGCTGCAGGCAGGCTTATTTAAGCATGACCAAGCGAAGTATATGGCTGCGCTTTTCGCTAAACTGGCGGAAAATATCTGCAGCGCAAATGGCTCATATTAGGGCTATCTTGACATAAACGACAGCTTCCTGGTATATTGGGTCGCTATGCTATTGTTTTGTGACGATACTGCCTGTGGCTAAAGTGCCCGGATTCGGTGACAGACAGTGGGATTAAACACATGTTAAGACGAACACCATTGATATTAGTGCTACCGGTATTAGCCCCTCTCGACCCCTCTCTCGGCGTGTCCGACCATAATCCCCCGTTCTTCATGGTGGGGGCAGCTTGCCCTCAGGGAAACTGATTTCGCCACGTTGATGTTGAATCCAGCTTGATGTGTCAGCCAATCTAACCTATAATCCAAGTATATTTGTCGGAAATGACGCCTAATGAGGCGTTTTTTTGATGATTTAAAAGGTATTCAAATCAATAAGGAAGAATAGATTGCAAAAACAAAGAAGGACGAGGCCCCTTTTCCTGGCAGAAAAACCCTCGCCCTTCACCACAAAGGAGGCTTGCACCTCCCCGCATGATTAGCATAAACATAAAAGGCGAGTCAGTCAATACTCTAATTGAATCATATGAAAATACTGCTGATCTTTGGGCCGGTCTCTGCCCACTTTGCCAAATATTCTACCAGCACTGGGGTACGTATCCACGCAAAACACCTTATCTGTTCGGTCCTTCTTCTATCCGTCGAGTGTACTGTAAGAGCTGTAAAACATCCCATGCTCTTCTGCCATGCTTCATCATTCCATACGCCCGGGTTCTGGATGTGGTCAGGGAAGCAGCCATTGTCGGCATTTGTTTTAGTACGCATACCATAGAAGAACTGGCCGAACTCTTAGGTGTAGATCCTACCACAGTGTCCCGATGGTGGAGAATTTTTCGCAATAAAGCCGGTGTGCTTTTGATGGTCTTAGCCAGGGAACTGGCAGAGTCACCTCAGTTCTCTGACTGGGCAAGCGGTAGGATTAAGACAGTCTATGATGAAGGCAAAAAGATCCTCGAGCTGATCGGTCGGTGTCGGACTACATACTCTCCTGCATCTGTGTTTTCCAACTTTGCCTGGGTCAACGTACTAAACCCATATCTTTTGTTTTAAAGTCAATACTAGCGACAAGTTATCCGGAGCTATTGGCACCGGGTAGCTTGTCGTGTTTTTTTGTGTCACCGGTAGAGTACCGAAGAGAGAGCAGATTTTACTGCCAAGGTTCCCGGCATCCATAATTACTACCGGATCTGTCAGCAAAGCATCAGGCTTTGCTCGGTTTTGGCAAAAACCAACATAAACCGCTATGGAGACCTTGTTCTTTCAGTGAGACAATCTTCTCGGAGGTGATGTTAATGGACCGAAAGAGGGCTGAAGAGATAGCAAATTTCCGCTATCGCCTGATTTCCCCCATTGTCTGCAAAGAAAGTCTCTACTTCGGGGAGACGGCAGAGCTGATCCAGGAAGCAGCCAGCAAAATCTATCAGATTCCCGGAAGCAGGAACACCAGAGTTAGTATTCGTACCATAGAGCGTTATCTTAAACAATACCGGGAAGGAGGCTTTGAAGCACTCATGCCTAAATCCGTAAGCCGAAGGCCAACAAGGATACCACAGGAGTATTTTGATTTAGCTGCAGCATTAAAACGGGAAAACCTTAAACGTCCGGTAACTCAGATTATTGAGATTCTCGAGATGTCGGGCAAAGTTCCCAAAGGGATACTTAAAAGAAGCACACTATATGATTATTTTGAGAGAGAAGGACTGACAAAAGAACTGGGTAAAAAAGAATCTAAAGCATACCAACGGTTCTCGCCCAAACACCGCAACCAACGCTGGCAAGGGGATACCTGCCACCTGATGTACATTCAAGTCAACCACTTTTAACGACCTCAATAAACATGGGCAAAGTTCCGATGATTATTAGGTTTTTCCAGTTTTGTATTATGCAGGTTTATGCAGGTTTTAGCACGTTAGTGCAACTTTGGGGCACCAATCGGGCACTACAAATAGTGCTTAAGTGTTTCTCGACCAACAGAGCGTTTTCCTGCCATCAGCTTCAAAATTAATCATCGCACGACACATCTCAATCGAAAGACCAGCAGTTTGCCGACCGGCTAAAACGTGTATCGTTCCATCGTCGTCTGTTCCAGTAACGTCTAGGACAAAAACGCCATCCACTACCGCTAAACCTCGCTTGTAAGCGTTGCCATACCAACTTAGCATACGAATACTGTAAGAACTGCCGTGCAAACAGAGAGATTCCACTCAAAAGCAGATAGAGTGTTGAGATTAGACCACCTACCTATGAAAAGTAAGCGTCAACTTGCAAATTCTTTTGGGTCATGGGACGACTGGTTTCCACGTTGTCACACTGTTCTAGGTTACAGAACAAGGAAAGAGCCGACCACTTTTTTAGCGAACGGCTCACAAAATCACAATCCTGCCTCCACAGAAGCAAGCCTTTTAGTGCCTCACAACATCCACCACAACAACAATAATCAGCAATGGCCATATTCTTCTTGCATAAATGGTCAACTCCTTTTATGGTAGTATTTCCCATTTACCCAAAATTATTTGCGCCATCCTACTGCAGTAGCAGCACACCTACTACCTCTCCTAGCTGCGCTCCTATGATGATACTGGGCAGAGAGGTAAATTTGTTTACTGCGAGCGCATTGCACCAGTGTACTTCGCAAATGTTTGTTGCCCTGCCATGCCCCTAGGCAACAGTCTCCAAAATCATCAGTGCCAGGCATGGCCTTCTGCAATAGCTGCCAACTTAGGCAGGCGGCAAAACCCCCTCAACTCCATGGATAAATGACAGACTGGCCACAGGATTACCACCGTTAGCATCGCCTTCTTCTTCCGGCTCCTCTTCTCCCTCGCCATCATTGTCTGGTGAGCCTCCAGCACAGCCTACCATCAACGCCATCATTAAAACGACCACAATCATAAAAATAAACCATTTTTTAGTTTTCATTTGACACTTGCCTCTAATCCAGATATTCAATGCGGCCATATTCCCGAACATGCCCTACGTCAATACCCAATGTTCTTACCAGTATATCCTCGTCTGGACCTCTCGGAGATAGATAATATGACAGAACTGCCGGAAATTTACCTGTTCTTCTCACCTCGGCAACAACTTCTTCCAGCGTCAGATAGCGACCGGATCCTCCTTTTGCCCGCGCTTCAATTAGCGCACGAAGATGGTCGGGCGTCTCATTAGCTGCAGGTGTGCTGCCATGGCCTAGTAGGTAATAAATTCCACCGGCAATAATGAGCAAAAAGAGCGCTAAAATGTGACCTTCTTTTTATTTAGCATTTTTACCTCCGAGCCGGTATGGGCATCTACCAAGAGCGGGCGGATACCCATACCAAGCTAAAAAATATTTTGTTACCAAAGATAAAAATCCGCTGCGCTTGTGCTTTGAATGGTAGGATTATGCAGGCTGACTACTTGCTTTCGTGCAGTAGTAAATCTTTGGCATCAGGATATGATGATGAACTTCCAACTATCGATGTCATATTGGTGTCGGAGATAAATCTCAAAATTTTCAGCGCAGACATGGTGCTCTCCCAAGTCGGCTCCAAAGTAATGACCTTTTCGTGTTTGTCACGCATGGCAGCGGAAACTTCATCAAAGCCATACTTGCTTTTTGTCTGCAAAATATATTCTGTCATTTGTATAGCTTTCTCTTCGGCAAGTATATTCATAGAGGGGAATAAATTCATTATTTGAATGGCAGAGTAGGTTGGCTGTATAATAGGAATATCTGGAATTAAAATATTGCTGTATTCTGAAAGAACATTAATTGACGTACCGGCCGGAAAATTGGCAGCTGCTTTAAATCCGCCTTGTGGAGACCAAAGCGCCTTAAGCTTTTCACGAAGTTCTGATAATGGGAAAATTTCCTCTCCAGCTACATATTGAGTTAACATAACATAATGCAAAAAGCCCATCCTTACAATAGGAGTATTTTTCCATTTCATACGAAACGACTTTAACAATTCCTTTGCTTTGTCTCGCAACGGATCAGGAATTTCAAGATTCATTTCTTTAGAAATTAATGCTAAGTATGCAAAACATTGTAATGATTGTGATTGATATGTTAAATTGTTATTAATTTGTAAAGCTTGGTTGACAATTGATTCTTCAAAATTGCGGAAAAGCACATTTCCAGAACGATTTTCAAGCAATCTGAAAGACATCAGGGCATGATACCTTTCTTGAAAACTTGCGTTATTGTTTTTTATAAAACTTACAACAAATCTTTCTACTTTTTCATGATCAAATTGATTATATCCGATTTCTCCAGCCACATATAGTGCGGCGTAAGTCGAACTAATAGATGGGCCAAGACCTATAAAAGTCAGCCAACCGCCCTCGATGCGGTAGCGGTTTATTTTGTGAATAATCTCCTCAACGTGAGGATATGGCTCTCCGACATTATTAGCCAGTTCTATTAAATCATTGATTGTCAGAAGGTTGGAATCAATAATGCCTTGAAAAATATGAGAACCTTCTTCAGGCACCTTGGGAAACACTTTGTTTTCCGTGAGATTTCTAATATTATCAAAATCAAGACCTGTATCAACTCCAAGTAAAGCAATGTCAAAGAGCTGGTTAGTAATATGAGCAAATGAAAAGCCCGGCCAAAAGAGAGTTTCTTGTATAAAATCTTCTTTTTGAATCAATGTTTTTGCTCTTGCAATGACAGGAGCAAATTGCTCCGGCAAAATATGATTTGGCGTCAGTTCTAATATAGTGCGTAGTATCAAAAGATCTTTAAGCTTTTCAATTCTTTCTGACTGTACCTTTGTTCTTTCCTGTAAACGGGTATCAAGCCGCTGTTTTAAAAAAACTACTGCATCTCTTAGGGGTTTCTCCAGCTTGTCTTGCCCCAAAAAAAGTAGCATTTCACTGGCAAGTTCTGTTGCCTGGTAGTCAGTATCACCCCCTGGATATAAACTAAATCCTCCATTTTCTTTTTGCAAACTCAAAACGATATCGATTATTTTATCAACATATTCTGGACTATCCTCGAGATACTTAAAGATCATAACAGCCCAGTAAGTTTCAAGCATTAGCGGAGCATGATCCGCAACATCCGCCGGGCAGTCAAAAGTACCATCGGATTGCTGTATTGAGTTAACCCAGCGGATTATCCCTTGAGTGTCCTCAACACTTTTCCCTGCATTTTGCAGCAATAGTATTGCCTGATGAGTAGTATAGAGATTTGGCTGGAAATTGTGTTTAGGGAATTGACCAAACCAAGCGGTATCTTCATCCTCTACGTAGTTAATTTCCAAGAACCAGGCCGTATTTTGAATCCATTGCTCACCTAACAGTGTATGCAAATTCTCTGTGGTTCCCTGCGGCACTGGCATTGAAGAGGGATGGTAAAAATGCAATGCTAACATAAAAACTATAACGATTATAGCGATGAAACCAATGGTGAATTTTCTTCGCTTTAAAAGTCCCATACAACCGCTCCCTATGTTAAATTATTGTGAAGAGATCACAACTCCTGTTAATGCTAGTTTGGATATCTATGGGAATAACATGCGCCTATGACCAACTCATATTCAGTCAGAATAAAAATACTGGACTGACCGTCCAATATGTTATAGTCAGTCCAGTCAATATTAATAATACTATGCTTTATACACCTCTACTTTCGTTCGTGCTAATCCATCTCAATCCTTGGAAGCGGTGACTTGCTGCCCCAGCCTTTGTTGAGCCAGTTAGAAAAACGTAGCATCCTCCTTGAACTCCGGCGTAGTCATGACGCATTCTCCAATGATTTCCTGACGTATCATGCGCAGACCAACTGACAGTATTACCAGAACCCGAGAAGCCTATACCAAGCGGTATGCTTACACTTGCTGCGATACCATGAAATGTCCAGCTTTCATTCAATTTTATTTGATCTGAATTCCATTGCGGTTGAGTCCCTGACCAATTGGTTTCGGTAGTGCCGTTAATCGTCCTTGTCATACGTCCAACGATGGGGGTATGACTAATACGCTCTCCGCCTTGCCAAAGACCTACAAAGCCATTGCCAAACGGTACACGAGGTGCAGAAAATCCAAAAGGAACCCGAGTGTTGTTTTCTATATCTGTTTCAGCTATACTTGCCTCAACAGCGCATAGAACGATTTCTTCTTTGATCTCTATAGCTTCTTCACTCTTGTCAGATCCCCCTGAAACTGTAAGAATACTGTTAGGCGACGCATGTTTGACGGTTATCTTTGTACCATCATCAAACGTAAACGTACCATCATGAAGCTCATATTTTGGCTTACGTTCTTTTTCCCTATCGTTCTCCTGCCCGGCAGCTGCAGGAACCGCAAAGGCCGACATCACCATGACTACCGTTAGAATCACCGAGAGCTTTCGTAACACTTTCTTCATTACACACCCAACTCCCTTTAATTTTTTCCGGCAACCGCCGCCACAGGCGATACTCCCCACCAGCCTTTCTGTCCTGTATTTGGAAGACGTTGCCAGCTTGTTCCAATTCTATCATGCCCCCCCCCCGAAACGTCAAGGCATTTATGTAAAATCCTGGTTATATTTTTGTTAATTTTTCCCTTTGCTATTTTTGTCTTTCAAGTTTTATGCGCATTATTCCGGTCTAGAAAATATAGGCAGAAAACCGAAGGAGAAAAGTATGCTGAAAAAGATTACCATTGCAAAAATGCTTATCGCCATGGCGCCGTATTTAGCAACGAGAAGAGCAAACCCTATTGCGGAACGAAAATCTTGTAATTAGCCCAGACAAACTGGTCTTCTGTACACCCAGCGGTGCACCATATGCCCCCCGAAGTTTAAGTTTACAAATTTGAAGCCCTTCGGGATAAAGCAAAGATAAGTAAAGACATAACAATACTTGCTACCCGGCACACTTTCACAACAAGATTATTAGAGGCAGGGGTTAGCATAAAAGAAGCACAAGAGCTTTTACGGCACAAAAAGGTTACAACTACAGCAGATATTTATTCTCATATTTCTGTCGAAATAATGTCAAACAGCAGTGAATAAATTGGATTATAATTCACAAATGGGCATTAATCGGGCACCAAAATTAGAAAAACACGTTAAAAGCAATAACCACGAAGGCTAAAAACCCCCGTGATTATTGCTTTTTTATAAAATGTTGAGTTTTTTATGAAAAATACTCCATTTTTTAGTTTTCATTTGCTTGCCTCCATCTTCCTGTTTAACAGGCACCAAATTTATAAAATGCACCAGCTTACACAGTGTTAATTATATTTCCACAATCCGTTTGTCGCCTATCTTCAGTTTATATAGTCTTCTGAATACCGTTTCTCGATGACCGGATGAGACAGAATTGTCTTCTTCCCCAGGAAGTACGCTTTGGATGAAGTGACCTACACCTTTTGCCAACTCCTTCTCACCGATCCCTTTGAAAGTGGGCAGTTTCCGATTTAAAGCAGGACTCGCGATCTCCTTGTAATTTTTGGCAATAGTTACCATATCTGTATTATAGCCCCCCCAGCGTTTGTAAAGCGAATTTATGTAATTTCGGTGTGTTTAACCTGTAATATTGTCACCTCGTTGCCCTCCCGTTTATATCTTGTCGCCGCCCATTCACCGTGTCGGTGCAGTAGCAGTTTTTTTATCTGTTTTGACAGAGTCATGGCATAATGATTGGTGGTAGATGCTGTCTATGAATTGTGTGCATCACTTTATTGGCGGGGCAGTTGCCGAAATTAGCCGGAAACTGCCCCGCAAAACATGTTTTTTACTGTCTGATAAATATCGGGCTGGTGTAGATGGTATCATTGGCACTTATAGAGGAATGTTCAACTATCACATGGTAAAATTTCTGCCCGCCAGGAAATATAAATCTGACAGGTATAGTAATGATGCCGCCTGCAGCCATCGAGTGCGTTGTATCGTGGACTGTCCGCAGAAAACTACCCACACATCCGTCGCAAGGCTTAGGACAAACCTCTTAACTTTTTACTGCCCTTTTAGAGCCGAAAGCTCTTGAGCGTCTATTTTTGAGGGAAAAAGTATTAAAAATCAGCCTCTTTGATTCGACGCCAGCCGAAAAAGCAGACAGCACTGATGATAAAAGCAAAAAATGCGACACTGGTCCAAAGAGGCGGCATGAGATAGGGCAAAAATATATCTTCTCTTGGCCAGTGGGCCATTAGTATCATCTTCATGGCCGGACTTAGATAACGCTGCCAGAAAAAAACATGACCCGCAAGAGTATAATCAAGTAAGGCCCAAAAAAGGACCAGCCCGGTAATTGCAAACGGCTTGGCTAAAAAGAGCGACAAAAAAACAAAACAGGATACTATCGCGCCAAGCCCCAGAGCGGCCAGCAGAGTCAAGCCGATAGCCAGCTGAAAAACAGAAGCATCAGGGGCAAGCACCGGGAAATAAGGCCGTCCAGCAAAATCACCCATAGCAAAAGGACTTGGGGTAAACGAAAACGGTATTCCCCGGATTAATCCCCAAAGAAAAGTGGAAAACAAAGTGGCAGATAAGGCTGACAAAGCAATCAAAAAAACCATTGCCAACTTTGCTGACCACCATTTGAACCGGCTCCGGCTGCGTGTTAAGACCAGCCAATGATAATTGGTCAGGTAATCGCTCGTCACTATGTCGCTTACGGAAAAAGCGATCGCTAGGAGCAAGACAAAATTAAGATCAATCCAATTGTTCATACTTACAAGATAAGCGTCCCACAGATTGACGCCCACTTGCTGGTTAATAGCAACGGCACTTATTTGATCCGTATTTGCCCAACCAAGAAAAAAAGCGGCCAGAGCTATCGGCAACCAGCGCCGGGGAGAAAAGATAAATTTGGCAATTTCATTAAAAATTATTCCTCTCACTGATTTAAGCCTCCGACTTCTCGCAAGTAAATGGTCTCTAAATCACTTTCTTCCGGATAAACAGCTTCAATGCTGACGCCCAAACTAACCAAATCTTTAATTAGCGCCGGCATAGCAATGGCGCCCTGCAAACGCAAATCGATCCCTTCACCAATTACCAGCCATTCCTTGTTTTTAGCCCAGTCAGCAACGATTTTACCGTCTTTTGGGGTGCTTAATTTAATGGCTGCATGCCTTTGTTGGGGTTCGTTGCCGGTTTTTTGAGTGACCCGATGTACTATATGACCGTTTTTAATAATGACCACTTCGTCACAGATCCGCTCCACTTCTGTCAATAGGTGACTTGCCAGCAAAATAGAAACGCCTTCTTGTTTTAATTGCATGAGAAAATTTCTTAAATCAGCTATTCCTTGTGGGTCAAGACCGTTAGTCGGCTCGTCTAAAATCAATAGTTCCGGTTTTTCCATAATGGCTTGAGCTAGGGCTAGGCGTTGCCTCATCCCCAGCGAGTATTTCCTGACCGGGCGTTTGTCTTCCGGGCTTAAGCCAACCTGCCTTAAAGCAGCCGCCATCTCCGTGGTGCTGATCCGGTTCTTAATTGAAGCTAAAAGTTGCAGGTTACGCAGGCCTGAAAGATGATCAATAGCCGGAGGGTTTTCAATAACCAAACCAATGCTGGGCAATGCTTCAGCTTTTTCCGTCCTGTTCGTCATGCTTGCTACGGTAACTGTACCGCTGCTCGGCCGTACCAATCCGGTAATCATTTTAAGCAAGGTTGTTTTGCCGGCGCCGTTTGGTCCAACAAGCCCAAAGATCTGTCCCGGGTAAAGGTCAAAACTTGCCTCTCTGACTACCCATTTCTGACCATAGCGCTTACCGGCCATTTTTAAACTGACTACCGGGACAGTAGGCGGCCGAAAAGTTTCTTTTACTATTGTGGTTGATTTTGTCATTCTGTTCTAACTCCTTTGCCGGAAGTCGCTAAATGCCTTCGGTAAACATGTATTTAATAATTGCCCAGCTATACAAAATGCTGCCCAAGACCAGCCAATAAGCTGTCATATCCAGCATATTAATCCACGGTCGGTGAGATACCGTAAAAATTATTCTTCCATACGGGCTAAGCCATCGCCAAGGCTCAGGAAGAAAAAAAGCCAAGGCCAGGATAAACCGAAGGGGGAAAAGCCTGCAGCGACACCTTTACCACCTAAAGCTGTAGCGCCATATTTAGCAACGAGAAGGGCAAGCCCTATTGCGGGGTTACCGCGTTAAGCATCGCCAACGTATCCTTTGAGCAATACTTTACTGCCGGGTGGCTCAATTTATCTGGCCGTTTTTGGCTCAAAATACTTGACCGCTTACAATCGCCTAACGACTCGTATCTGCTTACGCAGAAATGCCCTCGATGATGTGATTACATCTTCGAGGGCATATGGTGACCTCTGTATTTGTATAATTTCAATGTTGTGATGGATTGAAACCGATAAATT
>Ga0209616_1000387_pt1 | contig 12473 bp, 11 predicted proteins | sample FlocCalmetaG_FD_184153 | JGI IMG/M metagenome (GOLD analysis project Ga0209616, IMG submission 184153) | Freshwater bacterial and archeal communities from Indian Creek, Illinois, USA - Floc-Cal metaG (SPAdes) (version 2) | ecosystem: Environmental > Aquatic > Freshwater > Unclassified ...
AATACTTTAGCAATAAGTGTACCAAAAAAGCTAAAAGGCAACCCGCTATATCCATAAAAATGCAAAACTTTATGTGTTCTTCCGCTAAAATTTAAAACCAATAAAGATTCAATCCCCATAGAAGTTAGTATCAATAAGTATCATCGCTCGCAACTTCCTTCTTCTTGGGCAATCGAAAATTTTGCGTAATTTCCTTGCAGACCCAACTTTCATACGTTAATATGTAGTTGGGCTTTGTTTCGCGCAAAACTTCCGATTGAACCCTTTAAGAACCGTCCCATCGATAGAACCGTCCCCAATATTTTGTAGGGCTTTGTTTAAGGCTAATCCTTTATAGAGAGTTTCTTCGTATTCCGTTTCCGGAACAGAATCCCACACGATACCGCCACCCACCTGATAATAAGCGGTATTTCCCTTCATCAATATAGTTCGTATGGCAATATTTAGATCCATATTCCCGTCAAAGCCGATATAGCCTATAGAACCTGTGTAAACACTTCGACAAGTCGGCTCTAACTCGTCTATAATCTGCATAGCTCGAATTTTGGGAGCACCGGTGATGGAACCTCCCGGAAAAGTAGCCTTTAAGCAATCTATAGCATCATAACCGTCAAGAAGCTCTCCTGTGACCGTTGAAACCAAGTGATGTACTGTCGCATACGACTCCGCCTTAAATAACTCAGTTACCTTAACGCTGCCCGTCTTACACACCTTTCCTATGTCGTTACGCATAAGATCTACGATCATGAGATTTTCCGCCCTATCCTTTTCGCTTTTTTGTAAAAGATCCTTATTTCGGATATCTTCATCTTTGTCGGCGGCTCTTGGGTAAGTTCCTTTTATCGGCCGTGTTTCGAGATATTTTCCACACAGAAGCAAAAACCGTTCAGGCGAACTGCTTAAAACTTTCAAGTTGCCGCTATCAAGAAACGCTGAAAAAGGAGCTGGGTTTAATCTTCTTAATTCTGAATAAAGATCAATCGGCTCAGCTGAAACGGTATTCTTGAATCTCTGTGAGAGATTAACCTGATAAATGTCGCCGTTTCGAATATATTCTTTAGCTTTGCATAGCATAGCGCAATAATCTGGCTTTGTAAAGTTTGATTGAAGCTGATTACTGATCGAAGACATTTCAATTCGACTACTTAAATGTTTTTGTGAACTGCTTTCAATCAGGATTTTGATTCTTTTTATTTTTTCTATAGTTTCATTTTCGTTTACACCTGGAAGAAGCGCAGCTACAACATTCGTCACTCCTGACAAATGGTCTCTTATGATCAAAGTATCGTAAAAACCAACAGCGACATCGGGCAATCCCAAATCATCCACAGCATTGCACGGCAGCTTTTCGACATGGTGACATAGATCATAAGCAAAATAGCCTACTATACCACCGGGCATTGGTAATCCTTCAACGCTCATAACTTTAAATTGCGACAAAAGCTGCTTTAGCTTATCGAAAGGATTCCCAGAGAAAAATTCCTTCTCTCCATTCTGTTCTATAGATATAATATTCCCCTTAGACTCAAACCACAAAAATGGTTCAATCCCCATTATTGAGAACCTTGACAAATGAGATTCAGGCATGCTGCTGTCCAAGATAAAGCTGCGCTCATAATTATATACCCTTTTGAAAAGCTCAAAGGGTGGCAGCTTAGTAGATACTTCTTCAACAATTACAGAACTATCAGCCAACAGAACAATCCCCCCGGTCGGCTCTTGATCTTTCCAGTTCGACAGCTACATATTTCAAATGATGTCCTAACGGAGCCCAAGGTTTTTTGACTAAAGCCTTGATAGTAAATACAGCTGCATAATTGGTAAACAGCTTCTCAATAATAGCCATAGCCGCCGCTTCTATCAGATCATAGCTTTTTTCGGTTAAAACCGTTTTTATGTCGTCACAAATCCTGCCATAATCAATTGTACACTCCAAACTGTCCAAATACCCCGCGGGCTCAAGATTCGTAACCATATCAACAGTAACTAAAAATAACTGTCCAAGTTTTTTTTCTTCCGCAAAAACTCCGTGATATCCATAAACCTCAAGATCTTTTACGATTATTCTGTCCATATGTCTCTCACCATCCTGTCTGTCATAATAGCTATCCGTTTGTTTTGTAACACATCATGTACTCTTAGCACATCTATGCCTTTTAATATACCATAAACAGAAGTTGCCAGAGTGCCCTCAAGTCTATCTTCAACAGGTAATCCAAGCACTTTTCCAATAAACGATTTCCGCGAAGTTCCAAGAAGAACCGGATACCCCATATTCTTTATATTGTCCAGTGCAATCATAATATTTAGATTTTGCTCCCACGTTTTACCGAATCCGATCCCCGGATCGACTATAATGTTTTCATTCCTTATTCCAGATTTTAAAGCAATCTCAATGCTTTTCCCCAAACTAGCCTTGATATCCTCAATAAGACTTTCGTATTCTGCGGAATTAGAATTATGCATAATGCAAATCGGCACGTCAAAATCCGCGACCACTTTCGCCATATCTGGGTCGTGCATTAATCCCCAAACGTCATTTACCATATCAGCACCTACGGAAAGTGCGGCATAAGCTGTATTTGCCCTGTAAGTGTCAACCGATATCGGAATGTCGATTTGTTCTTTTAGCGCTTTTATGACCGGAATGATGCGCAAAACTTCCTGCTCATGACTTACAGGTCCAGCGCCCGGACGTGTCGATTCGCCTCCTATGTCTATAACGTCAGCGCCCTCTTCAACCATTCTCTTTGTTTGTGATAAAGCATCTTTAGTGGTAATGAATCTGCCGCCATCTGAAAACGAATCGGGAGTTATGTTTAATATCCCCATTATGTAAGTACGGCGTCCCCATTGCCAAAGCTTTCCGCCGATTCTCAACGTTCTTTCCATAAAAACCTCATAATGACTGTTATTTTTCAAATCCCCTTATCAATGAAAAAAACTCTCCCCTGGTCTTAGCGTCTTTTCTGAAAAGGCCTCTTACAGCAGAGGTTACTGCCATTGTTCCGGGCTTTTTTATCCCTCTCATACTCATACATAAGTGCTCTGCTTCTATTACCACCGCTACCCCTTCGGGTTTCAAGGATTCCATAAGCGCATCAGCTATCTGTGAAGTAAGCCTTTCTTGTATTTGCGGGCGTCCCGCTAACGATGCAACCACTTGCACCAAAGCGCTTAAACCCACAACCCTTCCTTCCTTTGGAATATATGCAACGTAGGCATTCCCCATAAACGGTAGCAGATGGTGTTCACACATTGAATAAAACGAAATATCCTTAAGAAGAATCATCTCGTCATGATCCTCATCAAACTGAACTTCAAGATATTTGTGCGGATTCTCCTCAATCCCTTTAAAAACCTCGGCATACATCCCCGCTACTCTTTCTGGCGTATTTTTCAAGCCTTCCCTGAGGGGATCCTCGCCAATCGCCTCTATTATCATTTCGATTGCCTTTTTAATCTTATCCTGATCCACAACAATTATCCTTCCTGTTCCAAATCATGTTATAAGCCCCTATAGTTTTGCCAAAAATGCTTATTTTATGCCCAGACTTGACTTTAAAGCCATTTCTCTCATAAAACTTAAGACCTCTGTGATTATTGACATTGACTCCTAAGCTAACTTTGTCGTATTTTTTAAAAATTTCATTAAGAAGCGTTGCTCCAATTCCTAGACTTCGATTTCCTGGTGCAACACATAGATTATTAACATAAAACTCATTTTCCGCAACAGATTCTTTAAAAAACCATTGCATGAACAAAGCGACCAGTCCTGCCCGGAATGCTTTCGCAAATCCTAGCGCTTTAAAATATTCCTGACCGCATTTCAGTTCAACCAATCTGTTCATTTTCCCGTCAAAACCTGCTAAAATCCCTACAATCTCGCCATCTCGCCGTGCACAGATTATGTAGTTGTGACTGAAATGATTGTTGTTCAGAAGAATCAATTTTCTTAACACAGGAACCGCTTGCTTTTCCTTTCCGAAAAACATTCCCATAATTCCCGGATCGGTAACATAAAAAAGCCATGCAGTTCTATCTAAATCGTCAGTATTCAAATCAAAAGAACCAATTGTGATTTCCATATATGCACCTCCCATCAACATGTCCATTTTATCACGCCAAAGTTACAAATGTCTACGGGTTACGTAACAGTGCTATCTTGTGCTGAATCATCTTTCATGTTATGCTTTAATTGTTAAGACATTTATTGTAAGGAGCAGTCAAATGAAAAACGCTTTAACCATTGCGGGTTCCGACAGCTGCGGCGGAGCCGGCATTCAGGCGGATCTTAAAACCTTTGCAGCAAATGGGGTTTACGGCATGAGTGTTATAACTGCGGTAACAGCACAAAACACCACTGGCGTTTTAGCGGCGGAAGATGTATCCGCAGACCTTATAGCTAAGCAAGCGGAAGCGGTATTTGAGGATATAGAAGTTCACTCCGTGAAGATAGGAATGTTATCGTCAATAGAAACAATTAACACAATAGCGTGCGTACTTAAAAAATATAATCCGTCAAATATAGTCATTGACCCTGTTATGATATCAAAAAGTGGATATAGCTTACTGAAACCGGACGCAATCAAAGCGCTAAAAAACATATTGATGCCTGGGGCTTTGATCGTCACGCCAAACATTCCGGAAGCCGAAGTTCTAAGTGAATGCAAAATTCATGACATTTCCGGCATGAAACGAGCCGCCCGTAAAATACATAAATTGGGGCCGGTATACGTCCTCATAAAGGGAGGACACCTCTCAGCTGACCCAATAGATCTTCTGTTTGACGGCAAAGCGTTTACCTACTATAAATCAAAAAGGATAATAACAAAAAATACCCATGGCACGGGCTGCACATTATCATCAGCAATAGCAGCCAATCTTGCCAAGGGTTTGCATATTCACGACGCAATAGCAAAAGCCAAAACATATGTGCAATCCGCAATAAAGCATTCTCTCTCCATAGGCAAAGGAGCCGGCCCTACAAATCATTTCTTCTTTCTGTACAGGACTTGAATGCCTTATTAATACTGTAAAAGCTGGTTAATGAAGAGCGAGGCGTAGTAATCGGCATCTTCAAGATATACTGCATGTTTATTATAGCAAAACACGCCGCTTCAAGGTTCTCTTGCTGCGGCGTGTCTTTTTTTCTATAAGATATTTTAGTGTTTAATGATTCTTGCCAGTATGCTGCTGCTTTTTTGTAAAAAACTTGTCATGCTGTCAGGGTCTAATCTGCCGTGCCCCAATACTGCAAGACTATAGACGACTTCGCAAAGATCCTTTACATCTTCTTTTTTATCTTCTCTGTCTTTTAGCCCCAGCAGTGCTTTGATCAAATCGTTTTTTAAGTTGACTATCAAAGATTTTTCATCTCCAAAATGACTATCATCATCATCCTTCATCCCGAATTGCATGCCAAATTCCCGCATCCTTCTTGATTGTTCGGATACGAGTATCATCGCGGGCATCTCAGATGCCTTGATGCTCTCAAATTTTATCTGCAAATTAGCGCTGTTTGCAACCTCTTTGAAAACGTCCTCAAGCCACTTTGTATCAGTCGCGTCATTTTGTTCCGATGTCTTTAAAGACTCCGATATATCCGAATCAATTCGACTAAACTTCACTTTTCCGTTTTTAAACTCGACAAACTGGATAAAATGCCTGTCTATTATGTTCGGAAGCACTACGGCAGACATGTTGTTTCTCTTGAAAATATTAACATACTGCGCTTGTTGTTTCTCATCAGCCACATAAAAAACCTTATCTCCATGCTTGTCCGTAAAATCGTCAAGTGTTAGGTATTCCGCTTCGATCGTTTTATACAGTATGATGTCTTTAACACGATCATAAAACTTTTCGTCTCTCATGCATCCATACTTTACAAACGGGTTTAAATCATCCCAATATCGGTTGAACTCGTCCCGCTTGTCCTTGAAGAGCTCAAGCAGCCTGTCCGACACCTTTTTGGATATATGGTTCGATATCTTTTTCACGTACCCGTCATTTTGCAAAAAACTTCTCGATACATTAAGCGGCAAATCCGGACAATCGATTGTACCTTTTAACAGCAAAAGGAATTCCGGTATTACTTCCTTTATATTGTCCGCCACAAAAACCTGGTTGCAGTAAAGCTTTACGCGCCCTTCAATGCTGTCAAGCTCGTGCCTGATTTTTGGGAAGTAAAGTATCCCTTTAAGATTAAAAGGATAATCCACATTCAAATGTATCCAGAAAAGCGGCTCGTTAAAGTCGTTAAAAACTTTCCCGTAAAATGCCTTATACTCCTCGGAAGTTATATCTGAAGGCTTTTTAAGCCATAAAGGATACTTATCGTTTATGGGTTTTTCAAGTTCATCGTCGGTTTTTTCGGTGGCAGACTCGGAAGTGTCCTCAAGATAAATATCCACAGGCAGAAAATAGCAATACTTACTCAGAATCTCGCTCAGCTTGAAAGTCTCGAGAAACTCCTGAGAATCTTCCGAAATATGGAGAGTAACGGTTGTTCCTCTTGCGTTTCTGTCCGAATCATCCATCTCATATTCCGCACCTCCCGAGCAAGACCATTTTACAGCCTGTGCGCCTTCAATATATGAGAGCGTGTCGATTTCAACCCTGTCGGACACCATAAAAGCCGAATAAAATCCTAGCCCAAAATGCCCTATTATCTTTCCACCCTCATCGGATGAATCCGTGTATTTGCTTAAGAATTCCTCAGCTCCTGAAAATGCTACCTGATTGATGTATTTTTTTATCTCGTCGGCCGTCATGCCGATACCGTTGTCAGTGACTTGAATTGTCTTCTTTTCTTTATTCAATATAACTTGTATTTTGTAAACAAAGTCATCAGCGATATTTGCCTCTCCGAAAGCGGCTAACCTTTTTAATTTCTGTATGGCATCAGCGCCGTTCGAGACAAGCTCACGCAAGAATATGTCTTTGTCTGAATAAAGCCACTTTTTAATCACAGGGAAAATATTTTGCGTATGGACCGACATGGTCCCTTTTTCATGAGTCATAAACAAATCCTCCATTAAACTAAAACTCTATCTCTTCCTCCAATATTTTCAACAAAAGCTTCACGCCGTTTTCCATATCACTGGCATCTACCATTTCACAATCGCTGTGTACATACCTTGTAGGTATTGATAATACGCCTGACGGAATACCCTTTCTCGTAAGGTGTATTGCTCCGGCGTCGGTTCCGCCCGCCTCAAGTATTTCCATCTGGTAAGGCACACCAGCTTCGCGGGCTCTCGTTATCATTAACTCTTTCACTTTAGGATGAGCCATAATCAACACATCCTTGACCTTTATGGCAGGACCTTCTCCCATCTTTACAGCCATAGGCTTGCTCTTCGGAGTATCTCCCGTCAAAGTCACGTCAACGGCTATTCCTACGTGCGGATCAAGCGCATAGGCCGATGTCTTAGCGCCTCGCACACCTAGCTCCTCCTGTACGGTAAAAACAAAATACACTTCATGCGGCGATGATTTAAGCCGCTTTGCGGTTTCAATCAAAAGAACACAGCCTGCCCGGTCGTCCATTGCCTGAGATATGTATCTGCCGTTACTCTCGGCGAAACCGTTGGCATATACCGCCACATCTCCTATTTTAACGAGCTTTTCGGTTTCCTCGCGGCTTTTTGTCCCAATGTCAATGTACATCTTATCTAGTTTTACATCTTTAATATCTTCTATCTCACTCTCATAACTCACAACACCGACAAGCCCATCTTTGAAAACCACCTTGCTGTTAATGCTGTTTTGTACGAAAATCCCCCCAACCCTTGAAAAGCGTATAAACCCCTTTTCATCGATGTAAGTGACCATAAAGCCTATTTGATCCATATGCGCCGCAAGCATCACTTTTTTACCGCCGCCTCTTTTTACAGCGATAAGATTACCAAGCACATCCACCTTTACTTCATCGACATAATCCTTAATCTCCTCTTTTATACAATCACGTATAACTTCCTCGTTTCCTGCGGGTCCATAGCAGAGTACAAGTTTCTTTAAAAGTTCCTTCATTTTTATTCACATCCTTTCAAAAAAGCTTCGACCAGTCTTGAAGTCGAATAATAGTCATTCATATCGGCAACAGAGTTCGGAGAATGGATATAACGGCAAGGAACAGACACAACCGCAGTTTTTATACCTTCACCGGATATATGGATTGCTCCCGCGTCATTTCCTCCGGCTGCAGATTGTTTCATCTGGTATGGTATGTTTTCTTTTATGGCGGTTTCAATAATCTTGTTCACCATATCCTTATTGGAATATGATGTCGCATCCATAACAGTTATAGCCGGTCCTTTGCCAAGCCTTGTTGAGCGCATATGCTCATCAACACCCGGCACATCAGAACATGTGGTTCCTTCAACAATCAATGCCATCGAAGGCTTTATGTTGAATGCCGCAACCCCGGCTCCCCTAATCCCGACTTCCTCCTGTGTTGTAAAACAAGCGTATAGATCGAATGGATACCTGCACTTCAAAGCATTGAGTAAAACCGAACATCCAAGCCTGTCATCTAGCGCCTTGCCTTTTATACGACCTTGCCCGAACGGAAGATACTCGGTATCAAAAGCTGCATAATCGCCTAAATTAACAAGCTTTAAAGCTTCATCCTTTGACTTTGCACCGATATCTATGTACAATTGCTTAGTCTTTACGACAGTCTTTCTCTCGTCGGGCTCCTGCAGATGTATCGCTTTAAGACCAAGTATTCCATATTGTTTCTTTTTTCCGATTCTTACCTTTTTGGATATCAGTACTCTGGGATCAATTGAACCTACTGTGCTGAACTTAAGAATACCGTTATCCGCTATGTTGTGAATTATAAGCCCTACTTCGTCCATATGAGCGCAGAGCATAATTTTTTTGCCGCTTTTGGTACCCTTCTTGAAAGCAACTAGATTACCCATCCTGTCGATTGAAACTTCGTCCGCCAAATTAGCAGCCTCACTTTTCAAAATCTCCCGGATTTCTCCTTCGTCACCCGACACACCATGAGCCTCCGTCAGCCTTTTTAATAATTCATCCATTCACGCCAACCCTCCTTCATTGAGGAAATAAACCTTGCAAGCAGCATTCCGGCCTTTTTGACAGTTTCAATATTAATTGTTTCAACGGTAGTGTGCATGTATTTCAGTGGCAGTTGAATCAAAACCGTAGGTACGCCGGAACGCGAAATCTGTATTGCTCTGGCGTCGGTTCCGGTCGGCCCCGCTTCTACTTCAACCAGATATTCAATACTATGTTCCTTTGCAATATCCATAAGTTTTTTAGTCAGCCCCGGATGCATGTTCGGACCTATCGCAATCACCGGCCCTTTATCCATTGAGAAAGTTTCTTCCTTCGACGCATCGGGCATATCACCGTGCGTGACATCAATCGCAATCCCAATATCAGGCATTACCCTAAAAGCGCTAATTATAGCCCCACGAGTTCCAAGCTCCTCTTGCACGGTAGCAACAAAATAAACTTCAGCCTCAAAACGCAATTCCTTAAGCTGCTTCATAGTTTCAAGTAAAATCGCTGCTCCCGCCCTGTCGTCAAGCGCTTTGCCGCAGACAATCGTGCCATTCAAAGTAGTAAGCGGAGATTTGAAGGTTATAGGATCGCCTACATTTATTAAACCCTTAATCTTTTCTCCGCTAAACCCTACATCAATAGCCATATCCTTCATCTCCAAAGCCTTTTTAGCTTCATCGCCAATCTGAAGATGCGGCGGTTTTGCGCCAATAATGCCGAGCAAACTCTCTTTCCCATGAACAATAACCTCAAGACCCGGGAGTATCCTCTGATCGACTCCACCTACGCTTACAAAGCGTAAAAACCCGTCTTCACACACCTCTTTCACCATAAGACCTATCTCGTCAATATGGGCAGCCAGCATGACCTTTGGCATGCCTTCGCCGATTTGATCAGTCATTTTGCCATAAACATTATAAAAAGCATCCGTTCTTACCTCATCGCAGTAACGTTCGAAAACACTAGATACCTTTAAAGATATGGATTCCTCATATCCTGAAATCCCGGGAGTGTCGACAAGCTCAGTCAAAAAATCCTTAGTATCCATCAATTACCTCCTATCGCCAATAAAATCCCACAAGAATCAATTATTTAATTAATAATACACCCTCGCTTTACTCTGGTCAATACTTCATCATTTTCATCTCTCTTTCCTCTCAAAATAGCTTGCAATACTATTCCTACATTTTTTCTGGCGTTGATATCAGATTTTTTAACTATATAAATACTTTTTTGCTACCTGTTCTTTAAGTTTACAAAAATGCAGTAACAAAGCCTTTTCCTGCATTTCTAGCATCATATAAAATACATCGGGCATTAATCCCGGCTAAAATTAGGCATCAAATTTGAATACAGCTTTCATCGCTTGTTAAATTTGCAGCAAAGATAGCGCATTGGTTCAAATCTTTGCAAAAAATAAAAAATTATATTGAATTTGTAAATGAAGGCGGCTATAATATTTCGCATTGGGCATATATGCATTTTTATACATATTATATGCTTGGTTTGCACAAAAATACAACTAAATAGGGAAGGAGGCTTTATTTTCTCTCTTCGGCGCATATTTTTATTAATCAGGAATTTTATAGGAGGAGACAAAATGGCAAAGAAAAAAGTATCAAACGAAATCCAAAGGGAACAATGGTCAAGCAAAATGACGTTTATTTTAGCTAGTGCTGGTTCAGCCATAGGGCTTGGAAACATATGGATGTTCCCCTGGAGAATGGGAACATACGGCGGCAGCGCATTCTTATTTATTTACATCCTTATAGTCGTTTTCATCGGAATTGTCGGACTTATGGGCGAATTCGCATTGGGCCGCGGTCAGCAAAAAGGTCCTATCAGTGCACTTGAAGCTGTTTTCCGTGAAAAGAAAATATCTGGCGGAAAGTGGTTTGGTTTTTTCCCTGTACTGATGACCTTTGCAGTCACTGTATTTTACATGGTCGTAGTAGGTTGGATTATTCATTATTTCATAATGGCCTTCAGAGGATTTGAAGGGGTTGACCTCGGAGCATATTTTGGCGCATTTGCAGGCACACCTTATGCCCTCATATGGCATGTTATAGCTGTAATAATAACAGGCGCCATCACCTATCTTGGAGTTCAAAAAGGTCTTGAACCGGTCAATAAATACATGATGCCCGCACTATTCGTAATTATGATAGTTCTCGTAATTCGTGCCGTAACACTTCCCGGCGCCATGGCAGGAATCAATTTCATGTTTGCACCAAATTTCGCAGCATTGGCTGATCCGTTTACCTGGTTCAACGCACTGGCGCAAGCTCTCTTTTCATTGAGCTTATTAGGGTGCACTCTGGTAATTTACGGCAGTTATCTTCCGAAAAACACAGATATTCCAAAAGCGGCAGGATATACAGCGCTGTTTGACACGGCTGCTGCCCTACTTGCAGCATTCATAGTATTCCCCGCAGCGTTCGCATTTGGAGTAGACGTTAATGCTGGGATACCTCTATTGTTTATCACATTGCCTGGTTTATTCGGTCAAATGCCTGCAGGAACAATATTTGGAGCACTGTTCTTCCTTCTGGTAATATTTGCAGCACTCACATCCGCTATTTCTCTTTTTGAATCAGCAATCGAGCCAATAATGGATGCCTTTAAGTTGGACCGAAAGAAAGCGACATTGATCACTTCTCTGGGAGCTTTAATTATAGGGTTGCCTCTTACTGTAAATATGGCTTGGTTTACACTGTGGATGCGCCTTACTTCCGCAGTGTTAATGCCGATAGGTACTTTGATTGTTATGATAGCATTCTTCTGGGTGTACGGCAGCTCGCGCGCAAGAAAAGAAGTAAACGCCGGCGCTTCGATACAGATGGGCCCCTGGTGGGAATTCTTTGGCAAGTATGTAGCCGTTGGCGGAACTTTGTTTATTCTCATTGGTGGAATCTTAAGATTTACAGGCATATGGCAGTAGAAATTTGCTAAAATAAAAAGACGGGCTCGAATGTTAAAAATAAAGCTCGTCTTTTTTATGTACTAAAACTGTTAACTTATTAATAAAATTAAACATGATTCAAGGCATTACAAAAACTCTCCAAAAATAAGTGGCTCCTCAGGTAGGATTCGAACCTACAACCCCTCGGTTAACAGCCGAGTGCTCCACCGTTGAGCTACTGAGGAATAATTAAATCCGGCGACGACCTACTCTCCCGAAGGGTCGCCCCTTAAGTACCATCGGCGCTGGAGGGCTTAACTTCTGTGTTCGGAATGGGAACAGGTGTGGCCCCTCCGCCATCGTCACCGGAAAAATTAGCTATTAAAGCTGGTGTTAATACACCTTCAAAACTTCATAACGCAATTCTAACTTTTTAAGATCAAACCCTCGCCCTATTAGTATCTACAAGCTCAATACATTACTGCACTTACACCTTAGACCTATCAACCTTGTAATCTGCAAGGGGGCTTAC
>Ga0209616_1000389_pt1 | contig 12463 bp, 9 predicted proteins | sample FlocCalmetaG_FD_184153 | JGI IMG/M metagenome (GOLD analysis project Ga0209616, IMG submission 184153) | Freshwater bacterial and archeal communities from Indian Creek, Illinois, USA - Floc-Cal metaG (SPAdes) (version 2) | ecosystem: Environmental > Aquatic > Freshwater > Unclassified ...
TCGGCCAGTTCATAAATCGATGCGCGTATTGGAAATCGAGTTTTACGATTGATGTGTATTTATTGTCTGACATAGCTGTAATTTATTTTTAATTTAAAATTATTTTCGACCTTTATTATCTTTTTTATTTTTACAATCTTTACAAATTCCATCCAAAACTATTTTCTGCCCTAACACTTGGTGTTTATTTGTAATGCTTTCTGGTAATTTAATTTCATCGTATTCTTTGTTTGTAAAATCAATAATGCTATTGCACTTTACGCAATAAAAGTGATGATGTGGCTCTGTTATCGGGTCGTATCTCTTTGCGCTACCCTGCCATTCGGCGATTTTAATAATTCTGCTTTGGGCAAAAACAATCAATGTCCGATTAACGGTATCAAATGAGATATTTGGTAGTTTTTGCTTAATTTTTTGATAAATAGCGTCGGCGGTAGGGTGATTGCGATTATCTGCAAGCTCGCCTAAAACAGCCATTCTTTGAGGAGTAATTTTTAGCTTCGCTTTCCTTAGTATTTGAGCGATTTTTTCCGTTTCGCTATTATTACAATCCACATATATTACTATATAGGAGTGGTTACTATCTGTCAATAGGTAAAAAATAAATTCAAATTATTACCGAATTTTAAAATATATTATTGCTCAGTATATCGTCTGTTCGTCTCTGACACGAAAGATTCTTTATACTTTTTTTAATTTAATAATTCCTGACCAACTTGCTGGTCGGTACTTTGCCGAGATTTTTTGCTCTAATTAGTTAGGTTGCTAAATGTAATAATTTATCTTAGAAATTAAACATTTCTTAGAAATTAAGCGTTCCGGTAGCGCTTTAGAAATTAAGCGTTCCGGTAGCGCTTAAGTTGCAAAGCAATTTATTACGTTGCGGTGGGGGTGGGATTCGAACCCACGATACCCTTTTGGGATATAACAGTTTTCAAGACTGTCTCCTTCAACCACTCGGACACCCCACCTAAAGACAGATTAAGCTTAAACGGAATAGCCAGCCAATGACAAGAGCCAGGTCTTTATTTTTTTATTATTTTAATCTAAAATATTAAAGCCTTTAAATGGGCCTATAGTATAGCGGTAGAACGCCTCCATGGCATGGAGGAGGTCGGGGTTCGACTCCCCGTAGGTCCACTAAAACGGCTTTTGCCGTTTTTTTAATTTTTATCTTATCTCTACTCTAAGCGGAGACGACGGATGTCCTTCACCGAATTCATTAATTGCTGTGACTCTATAATAATAAGTCCCTCCGGATTTTACTTCTGTGTCTATAAAGGTAGGTTGATTACTCCCTCCGATTATAAATTGGTGCTCAGAAGCGCTGCCTCTATAAATACGATAGCCCTTGAGTCTTGATTTCATAATTGGTCGCCAAGTAAGCGTAACTCTGCCATTATGGACATCAGCAGCAAGATCTGTAATTCTTACTGGGACTGTATCAAATGAGACGCTTGTTTCTATTCCAGCCATATTTAACGAAGCAGTAGATAAATCTCTAAAAGCTGTAATAGTGTATTTAACTAAAAATCCGAAGCCGAAAACGACAACGAATAAAATTAAAAGTATTAATAATTGTCTATTAGTAGGAGCCATATTTCATATATAAGCACATTTTGAGTTAAAAGTCAAGTTTCTAAAACCCCGCTCGTATTTGTTTAATACACAATATTGATGAGTCTTTCTGGAACGAAGAAAACTTTTTTTGGCGCCTTGCCGCCAATCAAGTTTTTAATTTTTTCTTCTGCAAGAGTTATCTCTAAAACATCCTTTTCGCTAAGCCCTTTTGCTACTTTTATAGTATGACGAGTTTTACCGTTAATTTGGATTACTAGAATAAAACTATCCTGTTTTAAAGCTTTTTTATCATGTTCCGGCCATTTCGCTTTATGTATACTAAATTTATTACCGATTGCTTCCCAAAGTTCCTCAGTAATAAACGGCGCGAATGGTGCAAGTAAAATTAAAAATGTTTCAAAATCTTTTTTAGTTACTGCTTCTGGGTTTTCTATAAATATATTTAAAGCAATCATAAGCTCTGATATCGCTGTATTATATTTCAATAATTCAATATCTTCAGTAACTTCTTTAATTGTTTTGTGCATATGTCGAGACAACTCCTTGTCTCCTTTTATAGCGTTAAAAGTTACGCTAAAAGACCATATTCTTTCTAAAAATCTTGTAACGCCAGCCATGCCCGCATCACGAAAATCTCCACCTTCTTCTAGCGGACCTAAAAACATTAAATGTAGTCTTAATGCATCTGCTCCAAATTTTTTAATATATTCGTCTGGATTAACCACGTTGCCTTTTGATTTAGACATTTTTGCTCCGTCTCTAATAATTAATCCGTGCGCTCTAAACTTTGTGAACGGTTCTTCAAAGTTAATATGCCCCATATCTTTAAGTGCCATTGTTATAAATCTTGAATACAAAAGATGCAAAACAGAATGTTCCGCCCCGCCAATATACATATTAACTGGTAGCCATTTTTTAGTTATGTTTTTTAGAAAAGCAAATTTTTGATTTTTGATTTTTGATTTTTGATTTCCGAGGATTAAATATCCGAGGTAATACCAAGAAGAATCTAAAAAAGTATCCGAAACATCTGTTTCTCTTATAGCAACGCTATCACATTTAGGACACTTGGTGTCGCGAAAAGATTTTATAGAAGCAAGCGGTGATTCCCCTGTTCCTGTAGGACGAAATTCTTTTATATAAGGCAAAAGAACTGGTAATTTATTTTCTTGAACTGCAAACCAACCTGGGTTTAAAAGCTCTCCAGCATTGTATTTTTGTCTTTCTTTTCCTTTCGCATTTTTTACTTTTTCCGCACATTGCTCGCAATAAACAAGCGGAATTGGCGGTCCCCAATATCTTTGTCGCGAAATTAGCCAATCTCTTAACCTATATTGTGTAGCAGATTTACCGCCAATTTGTTTAGCAATTTTTTCTTTAGCAACAAGCGGTGTCTGTAAAACAGGTAAATTAAATCTGTCTGCAAATTCAAGATCTCTTTCATCATAAGAAGGCACTGCCATTATAACCCCAGTGCCGTATCCTGAAAGAACATAATCTGAAACCCAAATTGGTATTTCCATTCCGCTTGCTGGGTTTATCGCTTTAATTCCTTTTAATTCTAATCCCGTTTTTGCTTGTTTTTCAGATATTCTTTCTGCTTCTGGTTTATTACGGACAGACCAAATATATTCGTTTAATTCTTTTTGGTTTATTATTCCGGCCTCTATTCTTTTTAAGAATTCGCTTGTTGGGGCGATAACTAAAAAAGTCGCTCCAAGTATGGTGTCTGCTCGAGTTGTAAACACTGTCGCTTTAATCGGCTTTGATAATCCCGCGCCAATAATTAAAAAATCAATTTCGTAGCCCACTGACTTACCTATCCAATTTTTTTGAGCAATTTTTACTTTTTCTGACCAATCTATTTTATCTAAATTTTTTAAAAGTCTCGGCGCGTATTTAGTAATCTTAAAAAACCATTGTTCTAGATCTTTTTTAGTAACCTCGCTATCACATCTTTCACACTTGCCTGATATTACTTGCTCATCGGCAAGCACAGTTTTGCAAGAAGGACACCAATTAACAGGCGCTTTTTTTAAATAAGCAAGTCCATTTTTGAACATTTGCGTAAAAATCCACTGCGTCCACTTATAATAGTCGGGATTATAGGTTTCTAAGCAATTATCCCAAGCAAATCCATTGCCTATTGTTTGTAATTGACGATAAAAATTTTTTTCTGTAATTTTTGCTTGTTTTGCTGGATGAATGCCTTTTTTTAAAGCATAATTTTCTGAATGTATCCCAAACCCGTCTAAACCAATTGGTTCAAAAACATCTTTCCCCTTTATTCTTTGGTAGCGTCCGTATATATCGCTTCCTGTAAAAGCATACATATTTCCAACATGTAATCCTTCAGCAGAAGGATATGGAAACATCATTAAGTTATAAAATGGCTCTTTTGCTTTTACTAAATTAGGATGATAAATTTTATTTTTTATCCAATACTCAGACCACTTTTTCTGAACTTTATTGAAGGGATAATTTTGTGATAAAGTTTTTTTTCTTACAACTGTTTTTTTGCTTACAATTTTAGGCATTTTTTATTTATCTATTTTGTAATTCTAGCTAACTACTTCGTTTATTGCAAAAAACTTGATGGCATTTTTAGTTGTTTGCTCTGCTATTTCTTGCAGGCTAACTCCCTTTATTTCTGCTATTTTTTCTGCTACATAAGTAATGTGTAGTGGCTCATTTCTTTTCCCCCTAAATGGCTCTGGAGATACATATGGGCAATCTGTCTCTAAAACTATCGCTTGCATAGGCAGCATTTTAATAAGTGAAGCAAAGTCGGTCTGATTTGATTTTAACGGAAAAGTTACCGCTCCTCCAAAAGAAAAAATGCACCCTAATTCTAAAAATTTTTCAGCATCTGCTATTTTGCCAGAAAAAAAATGCATAAGCGCTGGCCTATCTTTAATTAGTGAATTCTCATTTTTCTTTAATATCTCGTATAAGTCTTCATAAGCATTGCGACAATGAATCACTAAGGGCTTTCCTGTTTCATATGAAAGATTTATATGATGGGCCAGAAGCTCTACTTGCTCTTCTTTATTATCAATTTCGGAAAATCCTATTTCGGCAAGACGCACACGAGATGGATATTCCAATCCGCATTCTCCTATCGCCACACATTTTGGATGCGAAACAAGTAATCGCATTTTTTCTTTATTAAAACCTTCCCCCGCTTCGCTTGGATGAATGCCAACAGTAGCATATACTCCTTTTTCGTATTCTTCAGCAAGTTTTATGGCGATTTTTGAATTTTCAAGATTAGATCCGGCATTTACTATCCATATTCCATTATCCAACGCTCGCTGAATAACCTGCGCGCGATCCTCGTTATAATCAACAAATTGCGTATGCGCATGAGCGTCTATTAATTTTGGTATTTGCATTGGTGTTTAGAATTTACACGATTTTATACGCGTCTTACTTTTGAGGATTATCTTTGAAACTTACTCCGCTCTTGGAAAAAGAGCTTTATTTTTTTTGGGGTAAATATACCCTGCTTTAATTGGAAAAATCGCTAATATTTTTGTCGCTGTTTCTGGCATAAATGGAAGCAAAGCTTCTCCTGTTGCAATGGCTAAAGCAGAGAGGTCGCGCGATACCTTTGCGTTTTTATTTTTCCATGGTTGTTTTTCGTTTATATAACTATCGCCAAATTGAACAAGTTGAAAAATAGCCGCTAATGCCTCGTGTAAACGAAACTCACCTACATGTTTTTCTACCCTTACATTCATTCTGCGTATTTCTTGCTGTATTTTGCGAGAGATAGGTAATTTTACAGCTATTTTTTCCCCCGCCAGTAAATGAGCTATGCGTGAGACAAAATTTCCAAGTCCTTTTGCAAGGTCATCATTATATCTGTTTTTAAACTTTTCCCAAGAGAAATCGCCATCTCCATCAGACGGTATTTCGCGCAAAAGATAGTATCTAAGCGCATCTACGCCATGTTTTTTCGTGGCTTCAAAAGGATCAACTACATTACCCAATGTTTTAGACATTTTTTGCCCCCCTGATGTCACAAATCCGTGCGCTAAAATAGATTTAGGCAAAGGAAGGTCAGCAGACAAAAGCATTGCCGGCCAATAAATAGCATGAAATCTTAATATATCTTTGCCCACGATGTGTGCGTTCGCCGGCCACCATTTTTTAAAAGTTTTTGTGTTTTTACCATACCCTATAATAGATAAATAATTAGAAAGAGCATCGCACCAAACATACATTGTTTGATCGCTTTTTAGTATTGGGATTCCCCATGGCGCAGCTTTTTTAAGTCGGCTAAAACTTACATCCTCTAATCCATCTCTAACAAATGCAAGCATTTCGTTTTTTCTTGTTGCTGGTAAAATTTTTAAATTATCGCTTGCTATAGCATTCTCTATCGCGCGCGCATATTTTGTAAGGCGAAAAAAATAATTTTCTTCTTCTATTTTTTCCGGCGCTTTTTGATGTAGCGGACACTTGTCATCAATTAAATCTTTTTCTGTTAAGAACTTTTCACATCCCACGCAATAAAGTCCTTCGTATTTTTTTTTATATATATCTCCTTTTTTTTCAAGCTCCGTCCATAATTTATAAGCTCCTAGCCAATGCTCTTTTTTGTTCGATGTTCGTATAAATTTATCATAAGAAAGATTTAATACTTTTTTTTGAGACTTAAAAATAGCAGATATTTCATTAACAAATTGCTTTGTCGTTTTTTGGCTTTGTGCGGCCGCTCTTCTTATTTTATCCCCATGCTCATCTGTGCCTGTTCCAAAAAAAACATCACGGCCTGCCGCTCTCATATATCTCGCTATTGCATCCGCTTGAATAATTTCAAGCGCATGACCTATGTGGGGCTTAGCATTTACATACGCAATCGCTGTTGTTATATAAAATTTTTCTTTTTTGTTGTTTTTTTTTACCATCTTATTCTAGCGCATGCTCTCCTCTTCGTGCGCGAGCATGTTGTTTATTTTGTGCCCTTTCTTCTATCACATCTTGTAGGACAACAGCTGCTGGCACCGCCATAATCATTCCGATTATCCCTAATAATTGAAATCCAACCATAATTGCAAACATGGTGACAACTGGATGAATATTAACCGCTTTTTTCATAAAAAGAGGCGTAAATAAATGATTTTCTAATTGCTGAATCACAATAAATAAAATAAGGGTGTATAGTCCTAAACTAACTGAGCTTGAAAGCGCAATAAGCGTGCCAATCGCTCCAGAAAAAAGAGGGCCAACGTTCGGCATTATTTGGAACGCAGCAGATAGAAGCCCTATGGCAAACGCATACTGAACTCCGAGCAACCAAAGCCCAGCCCACACAAGCATGCCTACTGTAATCGAAAGTAATATTTGTGCCTGAAACCACTTGCTTATTTTTTGTTTAGAGCGATAATAGGTTCGCAATACTGCATCTTCTAGTGTTTCTGGAAGCACTGCGCGCAAAAATTCACCAACACCATCTTGTGATAGTGTAAGGTAAAAAGAAATAATCAATATTAAAATAGCAAACACCATGCCGCCAAGAATACTGCTAATAGTTTGAACCACTGATATGGTGCCGCTAAATATAATATTTGTTATTTGGCCAATATTTTCGAAAGAAAAATCTTTAGTAAATATATCTGTTATAGGAGTAAGCCCTTGTAATAAAATACCTGTATCCGCCTCAGTAAGTTGTCCTATAAGTGAAGAAAGCTCAAATATTGCAATTGGTAAAATAAGCGATGACACAAGCACTATTACTAAAATGCCTATAGCAAAAATAATAATAGTCGCCATAATCCTTGGCATTTTCAGCTTACTACTAAGCAAGTCTACTGGTGCATCTAAAGCAGACGATATTATGATAGCAAAAAGAAGAATAACAATAGCATCTCTCGCAACAAAAGCGCCCATTACAAGAGCAATAGCTAGAAAAACGCGCCAAATAGTAATCCATCCCACATTATGTGTCTCTGCACTCATCTTATCTACAATATAGCGCACCTATCCTGCATTAATCAAGCGTAAAAATGCTTTGTGTATTTTGCTTAACTTCATTAGGGATAGATCCAATAGCAGCAAGATTGATTTTTTCGTTCACTATAATTTCTTGCGCTACATTTATAATTTCTTCTGCGGTAACGCTTTTAATTTTTTCAAGTATCTCTTCAGGTGTTCTAATTGTTCCAGTTAAAGCCTCTTCTCCTCCATAAAACCCAGCAAGTTCATCCGATGTTTCAAGTTGTAATGCTAGTTTTCCTGAGATATGTTCTTTTGCTTTATTTAATTCCTCTTCATCTACTAATTTTTCTTTAAGCAGCTTAAGTTCTCCCATAATTGCTTTTATAATCTCAACAAACCTTTCTTTATCTACTCCAGAAGATATGGAAAGAAATCCATAATCTGAAAATAATTCCGGAGAACTATGAATATAATAAGCGGCGCCCATTTCTTCTCTAATTTTTCTAAAAAGCCTTGAAGACATTGACCCTCCAAGGATGTCTGAAATTAATGAAAAAGCATATCGCCTATTATCGAATCTATCAAATGCTCTAATGCCAATTACTAAATGCGTTTGATCGGTTTCTTTGTCTCGGAAAAAAATCTGAGGAGTAGATTGGGTTTCTGTAGTTTTTATTTTATTAATAATTTCTCCTGTACCGATATTACCAAAATATTCAGCAACTATTGCCCCCGGATTTACTCCTAGCCCCCCAGCAACTACAACGGTTGTTTTTGGCGCAATATAGTGTAAGTTTCTATACGCTACGATATCAGCTCGCGTCATCTTTTTTATCGTCTCTTTAGTGCCAGCGATAGATCTTCCTGCGGGTTGGTCGCCATACATTAAGGTTGATAAATCATCCCAAACCTTTCTCATCGGCAAATCTTCATACATATTTATCTCTTCAATAATCACTCCTCTTTCTTTATTCATCTCTTCTTCTTGAATTAAAGGATTGAGATATAAATCACTCACCACATCTAATATTTTTGGAAAATGCTTATTTGCCGCTTTAGCATAATAACCAGTAAGCTCGTTGCTAGTAAAAGCATTATATTCAGCACCAAGACCATCTAGCTCGCTACTAATAAGGCTAGGAGCAGGTCTTTTTGTAGTTCCTTTAAAACAAAGATGCTCTAGAAAATGTGAAAGGCCATTTATTTCTTTTCCTTCATAGTCTGATCCCGTAGAGACAAGAACTAGGACAGTAGTCGCGAGACTCTGCGATTGAGGAACGAATATATATTTCATTCCATTTGGGAAAGTTTTCTTTATGTAAGGTAAGTCAGCCATAAGGACTCATTTAGGCATATTTATGTCTTAAAGTCAAAAAAAGGCAATTTTATTAATTTAATGTCAAGTAAGTCCGTTTTATTAAGCATTACAGAATTATATGACTTCAGTCATTTTTTCTTTTAAATATTTTACACTCTCGCTTATATTAATCCTGTCTTGTTTCATAGTATCTCTGTCTCGTACAGTAATTTTTCCATCCGTTAGTGAGTCAAAATCAATTGTTAAACAATATGGGGTTCCTATTTCATCTTGTCGTCTATATCTTTTGCCGATGCTTTGTGTTTCGTCATGGACAACAACAAAATCTTGTCGTAAATCATTAGCAAGTTTTTGAGATATGTTTACAAGCTCATCTTTTTTAGAAAGAGGAAGTACAGCAATTTTTATAGGTGCAAGCCATTTAGGAAATTTCATTACTACTCTTTTTTCGGTTCCGTTTTCTTCGGATGTTGGCGCATCTTCCTCGGTATAAGCAGAGCACATTGCGGCAAGCAAAGTTCTCTCTACTCCAAAAGTTGGCTCAATCACATGAGGATAATATTCTTCTCCCGTCTCGTTATCGCGATATTTTAAGCTGTGATTTTTAAGATCAAAGTCAGTCCTATATGCTAATCCATAAAGCTCTTTTCTACCAAACGGAAAATAATATTCAAAATCTATAGTGCGTTTTGAATAATGGGCAAGTTCGTTTTGCGGCAAATCTAACTCATATATTTCATCTGATTTTATACCTATGTGAGCTATCCATTTTTGCATATCTTCTCGCCAAGCTTCAAAATGATTCTGCCAATCTGAGTCCTTTTTAGGTGCCGAGATAAAATATTCTATTTCCATTTGTTCAAATTCTCGCGTGCGAAAAATATAATTACCAGGAGTAATCTCATTACGAAATGCTTTTCCAATTTGCGCGACACCAAACGGAAGCTTTATTCTCAGTGAATCAATAATATTTTGAAAATTTACAAACATTCCTTGCGCTGTTTCTGGACGAAAATAAACCTCACTCGCTTTTTCTTCTGTAACGCCAAGATAGGTTTTTAACATCATATTAAATTGTCGTGATGCCGATAATTCGCCATCGCAATCTGGGCATTTAGCATCTAATTCTAAATGGTCCGTTCTAAAACGACGATGGCATTTTTCACACTCAGAAAGAGGATCAGAAAAATTCGCAAGATGTCCACTTGCCTCCCACACTTTATTATTCATGATAAGAGCAGTATCCACCCCAACCATATCCCCTCTTCTTCTTACAAAATAGTTCCACCACTCTGTTTTAATATTAGTTTTCATCTCTGCTCCAAGCGGACCAAAATCCCATGAATTCTGCAGTCCACCATATATTTCGCTTCCAGGATAAATAAATCCTCGCCTTTTAGCGAGAGAGATTATTTTATCCATTTTTTCTTGCGTATTGTCCATAATTTTATTATATATTTTTTAAAAATACTGAACAAGCTTGTGTATGGGTTTTAATACACATTATTTAAAGGTTCTAAATGCATATTCATTATTTCATTTTTTAAACTTCTTAAAATTGTCTCACTATTCCATCCCCTGCCCTTACTGTATTGTCGCTTTGCAGCTCGGTTGTTGTTGGCTCTCTAGATATCGCATTAAAAATATCCCCAGTAAAATCATCCATTGCTGTTATATTAATGCCCCCAAGTATCGGCATATATCCGCCAATATGTTCCACGCTCGGAATCGCTTTTATTTGAAAGATGGCAATAAATGGTTCGCTCAAAACCCCAGTTGTTGCTAATAGCTTTGGTATTCTCCAAATTACTTTTCTGCTTTCAGGTTCAAATAAAAGCTCTCCTGCCTCTACTTTAACTTGACGCACAAAATCTACGCCGAGGGGAAGCTCTGTGCTAATTTCTATCTCAGACATATGGGTGGAATAACTTCTCGCTTCCCAGTGAATAGAGTATTCTGTTGGTTGATCAACAACTGGAGGGAATATTCCTTCGTTGATTATTTTAGAGGCCGCATCTCGATATAATGCCTTCACAGATACTGCTACTTTGCCAGCAATTTTTTGCGTCATAGAAGCAATGTTAACAGTTTGTAAAACATTTAAAGCACGCGGAATCGTGGGAGAAGATACACGAGCGTTTATTATTACTGTAAAATCTTTGTCGCTTAATCTTCTTATTGGATACGCATTTTGAATATTTATTGCAAAATTTAAAAGTTTAGATTCGCCAGGCGGAAGCTCTGCAAGTCCTGGAACATTTGTCATGTTCCAAGTTATTGTTCTTGCGCTTGTGTCAATAATTCCATCTGTTTTAATAGTATTTAAATCGAACATCGCTCCTGATAAAGAAACCTCAGCTAACACATTTTGCAAAGCAGTATTTGAATTATTAGTTAACGATAAAGCGTAAATAACCTCTTCTCCAAGTCTTAACGCGCCCATTTGTCCTTGTGCCCTAGAAATACGAAGAGAGAGCGGCGAGGGTCTCACCGTTATCTCTGCGCTTGCATCACTTAAAATATATTTTTTGTCTCCAATATATCCTCTTGCAATTACTTTCATTGTAAACTTTCTACCTTCTTCCATAATTGTGGTAGCTGAAAAAGTTTCGCTTTTGCGCTCTCCTGCATCTATTCTTATTCTTCTTGCGGGCAAATCAGTTTTTAGCTCTTCTGGAATTTGAATTTCAAAATCTATATTCCATACACTTTCAGTATCGTTTCCATAAGAAAAAGTCCATTCAAATTTTTCGCCACTTATAATTTGGTCTGGTGCTTCAATATTCAAATCAAGTAATGGCTGAACTTTAACTGTTAGCTCTTGCGAGGTCGTAATAGGCCTGCCAAGCAACGGAGGTAAATGACGAGCTTCAATTTGAAAACTTTTATTTTCTGAAAACTCTGTTATCACTACTGTAAAAATTTCTCTTCTGAGGCTACCCGCAGGCATTATTTCCTCTTCTGTTGCTCGCCGCAAATCTCCGCGTCTATCTGTAAAAATTACTCCATCAGGCAAGGATAAAAACATTATTGTTTCCAGTATTTCTTGGTCTAAATTATTTTCAAGAATAAGAGAGATATCAAAAGGCTCTCCTATTCTTACTTGCTCTTTAGCTTCAACGCTTAAAATCACCCTGCCAAAATCTTGACCTAAAAAAATATATGCCGCTCCTGCTATCGCGATAATTACAAAAACCACTGTTGCGAGAACAGTCTTTTTATAATTTACTTTTAATTGTTTTGCCTCTTTATTGGGTTTTTGTTTTGACATATGGCGCATAAAAATATTATATCCTGAACTGCGAAACAAGCAATCTCTTCGCTCCCGCAAGCACCACATTTAGCGGTTCTAGGGTCAAATCCGACAAGACGCAATAGTACAGTGCAAGCAAAGGCCTCTGATTTCGTTCCGTGAAGTATTAGATTTTTAAGAAAAGCAAAAATATTTATATCTGGTTGTTCTAATGGAATTAAGCTATCGGCTAAAGAAAAAACTTTTATAACTATGGGATTTTTTGTTTTATTTTCGCTTAAAGCCTCCGCCATTCTAAATCTTCCCTTTTCGTTCTTTCGAACAATACGAATCATTGCAAGAGTCCCAGGCTCTAAATGCCCAGC
>Ga0209616_1000391_pt1 | contig 12411 bp, 10 predicted proteins | sample FlocCalmetaG_FD_184153 | JGI IMG/M metagenome (GOLD analysis project Ga0209616, IMG submission 184153) | Freshwater bacterial and archeal communities from Indian Creek, Illinois, USA - Floc-Cal metaG (SPAdes) (version 2) | ecosystem: Environmental > Aquatic > Freshwater > Unclassified ...
AAGGTTGATAGGTCTAAGGTGTAAGTGCAGTAATGTATTGAGCTTGTAGATACTAATAGGGCGAGGGTTTGATCTTAAATACGTTTAAATCGTGTTATGTGGCTTTGAGGGTTCATTGAACTCTATCTTTTAGGTCAATATTTTTCCGGTGACGCTGGCGGAGGGGCCACACCTGTTCCCATTCCGAACACAGTAGTTAAGCCCTCCAGCGCCGATGGTACTTAAGGGGAGACCCTTCGGGAGAGTAGGTCGTCGCCGGATAATAATTTACATATAACAGGGGAACCCGGTTGAATCAACTCGGGTTCTTTTGTTTTTTGCCAAATGTATGAAACAATTTGTAAAAGTAAATTTTTGTGATATAATTTTTAATATAAACTTTTCTGATAAATTAAGCAGGAGGTCAAGAATGAAGTTTGACAAAAATAAGCGCATGGGCGTAATGATCAAAATTCTTTCTGACCACCCAGGACGTATTTACACCCTTAAGTTTTTTAGCGAGCTTTTTGGGACAGCAAAATCTACTGTTAGCGATGATATTGATGAAATGGCTGAAGTTTTTGAGAATCTTGGATTAGGTTGCCTTGAGACGATCACAGGTGCTTCGGGAGGAGTGCGATTAAGACCAAGATTATTGCATAGTGATCTTGTAAATTTTTTATTGGACTTGTGTGACAGGATGTCTTCGCCGGAGAGAGTTTTACCGGGCGGATTTCTATACAGAGCTGATTTGCTTTATATGCCTGAGATTGCTCAAAAGATTGGTGAAATCTTGGCATTTGAATTTGAGCATACAAAGCCTGATTTTGTTATAACTGTTGAAACAAAGGGAATTCCGGTTGCCATGATGACAGCTCGTGCGCTTGATTGTCCTTTAGTTATAGCCAGGCGTAATAATGAAGTTACAGAGGGTTCTTCGGTTAGTATAAACTATGTTTCAGCTTCATCTAACCGTCTCCAGACAATGTCTGTAGCTAGAAGGGCAGTTAAGCAAGGGCAAACAGGATTGATAATAGATGATTTTATGAGGGGCGGAGGTACAGCAAGGGGAATGGCTGAGCTTTTGTCTGAATTTAACATCGATATTGCCGGTGTAGGTGTAGTTATAACAACAAGCGTTCCTTCAGAGAAGATGGTAAAAGAGTATAAGGCTTTGATCGAGTTGAAAGAAGCTAGTGGAAATGCAGAATCAAGCCGTTTTTCACCCGCGCGATGGGTGAGTGAGCGATCAATAATTTAGACAGGCATGAAAGGCGGTGGGCTTAGATGGTAGTGACAGATATACGTATTCGGAAGGTAGCGGGCGAAGGGAAGATGAAAGCCGTGGCTTCGGTAACATTTGACAATGAGTTTGTGGTGCATGATATCAAGCTTATTGAAGGGTTAAACGGGATGTTTATAGCAATGCCCAGTCGGAAAACCCCAAGAGGTGAATACAAGGACATTGCGCATCCCATTAGTACCGATATGCGTGGTCGCCTTCAAACAATGATTCTGGATGAATATGAGAAGCTGTTGAAAGAATAAGTAAATCATTGTTGCGTTTTTAAAATTTTTCTTTATGTATTGCTTTTTAGCGAGCAGAGGATATAATAAGTTTTTTAATAAGCAACTATCAGATGCAAAGGAGTAATTTTATGCATACAGATGTTACTGTCCTGATTATGGCCGCAGGTGAGGGAACCCGAATGAAATCGGACATGTGTAAGGTTATGCACCGGATATGCGGCAGCCCGGTTATCGAATATGTAATGAGAGCGGCCGAAAGCATTTCTGACTCGCCACCTGTTGTTATTGTAGGACATAAAGCATCTGATATAGAGCAATACCTGGGCGAACGCGCGGTCTATGTGCATCAGCTACAGCGCTTGGGAACAGGACATGCGGTCATGATTGCCAGGGAGTACTTTCAGCAAAGAGATGGTTACATAGTTGTCCTTGCAGGGGATATTCCCCTTATTTCTACTGACACCTTGCAAAACTTGATCGATTATTGCATAAACGGCAACTATGGTGCTGTGACGCTTGCAGCTTCGTTGGACGATCCTAAAGGGTACGGCAGGATTGTAAGAAATGTTAGCGGAGACTTTGAAAGAGTAGTCGAACATAGGGATGCTCAAGAATATGAACTTAAGATCAAGGAAGTAAATGCGTCAGTATATTGTTTTAATAAAGGCGCTTTGGCAGATGGTCTTTCGGCATTGGATAAAACAAATGCTCAAGGCGAATATTATCTGACTGACGTTTTAGAAAAAATTGTTGAAAATGGATTTAGTGTAGGTGTATTGGTCACGGAATATGCTGACGAAATTATGGGAATAAATACAAGGATGCAGCTTGCGCAGGCACAAAGAGCTTTTCAGGCGAAAATTAACAGTTTTCATATGGATAATGGAGTTACGATTATTGATCCGGACAATACGTATATTGGACCGGATGTTGTGATTGGCAGAGATACAGTCATTTATCCGGGCAATGTATTAGAGGGACGAGTTGTAATCGGTGAGAAGTGTACATTGTACCCAAATAACAGGATAGTTGACTCAAGTATAGACAAAGATTGCGTTTTGCAATCGTCTGTTGTATCGGAAAGCTTTATTGAAGCCGAGAGTTCTATCGGGCCATGCGCTCATATTCGACCGGGTAGCTTTATCGGCAAACATGTAAGAATAGGGAACTTTGTCGAAGTTAAAAACTGTTCTGTAGGCGACAATAGTAAGGTTTCTCATTTAAGCTATGTTGGGGACGGCCAGATTGGCCAAAATGTAAATGTAGGATGCGGTGTGGTTTTTGTAAATTATGACGGGGAGAAGAAACACAAAACGTTTGTCGGAGACAGAGCTTTTATAGGTTGCAATGTTAATCTTATTGCTCCTATAACGGTTGCTGAGGACACTTACGTCGCCGCAGGCTCAACCATTACGCACGATGTTCCCAGCGGAAGCTTGGCAATAGCAAGAGAGAGACAAGTAAACAAAAATGGGTGGGTAGAAAAGCGTAAGAGCCCAAAATAGGGAGGCTAAGTTTAATGACTGTTCACGGTAAGGAAGTCAAAATTTTTACTGGTAATTCCAATCCAGCGCTTGCTAACGATATCGCTACGAATTTAGGTGCAAAAATGGGCAATGCGCTGGTCACAACTTTCTGCGACGGTGAAATAAGTGTTAATATTTACGAATCCGTGCGCGGAGATGATGTGTTTGTAATACAGTCGGTATGTAATCCTGTCAATAATAATCTTATGGAACTGCTTATTATGATAGACGCTTTTAAGAGGGCGTCAGCAGGACAGATTACCGCCGTTATTCCATATTATGGTTATGCAAGACAGGATCGTAAAGCAAAAGCGAGAGACCCCATCACAGCCAAGCTTATCGCAGATTTAATCACAAGTGCGGGAGCAGACAGAGTGCTTACAATGGACCTTCATGCTCCACAAATCCAGGGTTTTTTCAACATACCTCTTGATCATCTTTTAGGTGGTCCGATTTTGGCTAAACATTTCATTGATCAAGGGTTTTTAGAAAGCGATGATGTTGTTGTAGTTTCACCTGATTTAGGAAGCGTTTCTAGAGCAAGATGCTTTGCGCAAAGGCTCAATGTTCCGCTTGCTATAATAGATAAGAGAAGACCGAAAGTCAACATGGTTGAGATTATGAACGTAATAGGTGATATAAATGGTAAAAAGGTTCTGTTGATAGACGATCTGACTGATACTGCGGGGACTTTAGCGCAAAGCGCGCATGTGTTGATGGCTAATGGGGCGAGCAAGATATATGCCTGTTGCACGCATGCGGTGTTATCAGGCGATGCCATACAAAACATTGCGGAATCGCCCATAATAGAAATGGTTATCACCGATACAATACCGCTACCTAGCGAAAAACACCTTGATAAAATAAAAGTTCTGTCAGTTGCGCCACTTTTTGCAGAAGCGATCAAAAGAATCTTTGAAGACATTCCTGTCAGCCCGCTTTTCGCATAAATGAGTGAATCTATGTATATAGTTGCGGGATTAGGCAATCCGGGCGCTAAGTATCGGGCGACACGCCATAACGTAGGATTTGTTGCGGTTGACATATTGGCGGATATGATGGGGATAAGCATTAATAAAGCGTTTGGAAAGTCACTCGTGGGTATGGGCATTATTGAGGGAAAAAAAGCAGTACTTGTAAAGCCGCAGTCATTCATGAACCTAAGCGGCTTATCGGTGTTTGAGCTTAAAAATTGGTATAAGATAGACACGTCCAATATAATACTAATATATGACGATATCGATTTAAACGTGGGGGCATTGCGAATCCGTCCATCCGGAGGCGCAGGCACGCATAACGGCATGAGATCGATAATTTCAAGCCTTGATACCGAGAATTTTCCAAGAATCAGGATAGGAATAGGATCAGCGCCGGAAGAATGGGATCTTGCTGATTATGTTTTATCTACATTTAATCCGGATGAGAGTCTGATTATAAAAGAAGTTTGCCATAAAGCGGCTAAAGGAGCTATGCTGATTATGGCAAAAGGTGTACAGGAGGCCATGAACAGGTGCAACTGTTAGGGGACGCCACTATTCCCGTTTGGCTTAAGCCATTAGCTGATTGGGGACAGTTTGATGATATCAAAGAGAACATATATAACGGCAAAACACAGATTACAGGTTTGCCTAACCAGTCCAAATGCCATGTCATAGCGTCATTGCTATATCCACTTACGACCGCTTGCATTTTTGTGACATTTAACGATTTTTTGGCAAAAAACATCTCTGAGGATCTTGAGTTCTACTTTCCGGACAAAGTAATTCATTTTCCTGCCCGAGAACTCTTTTTTTATCAGGCAGCTGCACAAAGCAACGAAATAACGGCTAAGAGGCTTAAAGCTTTAGCAGCTTTGGCAGCCGATAAAAATGTAATAGTAGTAGCTTCTTTAGAAGCTGTGCTTTCTGTTCAATCAAACCTCAAATGTTTCATGGAATCGATTTTTACAGTTACTGTGGGTGATGAACTGCCTATTCCTTCATTAGCTCAAAGATTAGTGAATCTTGCTTATGAGAGAGTTGATGCAGTTGAAGGTGCGGGACAATTCTCCATAAGGGGAGGGATAATAGACTTCTTTCCGCCTGTTTGCGATAAACCATGCAGAATTGAGATGTTTGATGACATAATCGATTCCATAAGAGAGTTTGACCCAATATCTCAGAGGTCAACTGAAAAACTTAAAGAAATTGAAATTTCGCCTGCACATGAGCTTATTTTAACACCGGAGTCAAAAGTCGAAGCGAAAAAGAACATAGCTGTAGCTTTTGAGAAGGCGCGGCAAAATCTAAATGCCATAAAAGAAAAAGGTGTGTTAAAAAGGCTCAAGGATAAAACCGAATTCATACTCGATTCTTTAAACGAAGGCTCGAATGATTCGCATATGGAAAGCTACTTTAACTTTTTTTATCCGGACAAAGTATCAGTTTTAGATTACATGCCGGATAGGGCTTTGATTGTTTTTGATGAACCTTCAAAACTTGAAGAGAGTTCAAGAGTATTTTCTGAAGGTTTTTCCGAGCACTTCAAGGATTTGCTTGAGCAAGGCGAAGTGTTCCCCGAGCAGAGTAATACTGTTTTGGATTACAATGATATCTTTTCCAGGCTTGAAGGCAAAAATTATCTGATACTTAAAGAATTGCCTACTCCATCCGATGCGGGTGAGCGATGGCATATGCTATCGTCAAGATCCGTTTCTTCTTGGCAGAGCAATCTCTATATGTTAGTTGAAGAGGTATCAAAGCTAAAAATTCAGGGTTACCGTATACTGGTTGTGCTAGGCTCTGACAAGCAAGCACAGGCATTTATATCTTTTTTGGAAAGCGCCGGTATTAGTTCGCATTTTAGGATTAACCATGAAGGGGATTTTTATCCCGGTCAAATTTGCGTAATGACAGGAAAACTCTCAAGAGGCTTTGAATATCCGGATGCACGATTTATGCTCATTACCGAGAAGGATATCTACGGAACCGGGAAAGGAAGTTCGCGAGCGCGCAAGTCGACAAAAACGCCAAGTATTTTAACCGACTTTAAAATTGGGGATTATGTAACACATGAAAATCATGGAATAGGCAAGTATATAGGGTTGGAGACGCTTATAGTTGAAGGTCACAAGCGTGACTATCTTAACATAATGTATGCGGGTACGGATAGGCTTTATGTGCCGACCGATCAGCTGTTTTTAATCCAACCATACGCTTTGGCTGATGATATTGCTCCTAAACTCTCAAAGCTTGGAGGAGCGGAGTGGCAAAAGACTAAAGCTAGAGTAAATGAGTCGGTAAAAAAACTTGCAGTTGATCTTTTGAAACTGTATGCCTCCAGGCAATCGACCAAGGGCTTTAGATTCACAGAAGATACCGACTGGCAGAAACAATTTGAAATATCGTTTCCTTATGAGGAAACACCCGATCAATTGCAGGCAGTGGAAGATATAAAAAGAGACATGGAATCGGGAAAAGTTATGGATAGGCTGTTGTGCGGAGATGTTGGTTACGGTAAGACGGAAGTAGCTATACGGGCTGCATTTAAGGCATGCATGGACAACAAGCAGGCGGCGGTGCTTGCGCCAACCACGATACTTGCTCAGCAGCACTATAATACTTTTATAAAAAGGTTCGAGAATTTCCCATTCAGAATTGAAGTCTTAAGCCGATTCAAGACAGAGGCGGAACAGAAAATTATTGTAAAGGCGCTAAAAGAAGGCGCGGTGGATGTGATAATCGGAACGCACAGGCTGCTTGGCAAAGACATAAGATTCAAAGACATCGGTCTTCTCATTATAGATGAAGAACAAAGGTTTGGAGTATCTCACAAAGAGATCTTAAAAGATATAAAGAAAAATGTTGATGTATTGACACTAACGGCTACTCCTATACCACGAACTCTGCATATGTCACTTTCAGGCATAAGGGATATTAGCATTATTGAAAGCCCGCCCGAAGGACGCTTTCCTGTACAAACCTATGTTGTTGAGAATGATGATCTTCTGATTCGCGATGTCATTTTTAAGGAAGTTGCAAGGGGGGGACAGGTCTATTTTATATACAATAGAGTAAAGAGCATGGATTTTATGGTTGAGAGGTTAAAAGAGCTCGTGCCCGGAGTGAGAATAGCTGTAGCTCACGGACAAATGAACGAAAATGCTCTTGAGAATGTCATGATAGGCTTTTATAGAAATGATTATGATTTGCTCTTATGTTCGACTATAATTGAAAACGGGCTGGATGTTCCCAATGTTAACACTCTGATAGTTTATGACTGCGACCATTTTGGCCTATCTCAGTTGTATCAGTTAAGGGGCAGAGTAGGACGCTCAAACCGCAAGGCATACGCTTATTTTGTATACAGAAAAGACAAGGTTTTGACCGAGCAAGCCGACATGCGGCTGCGAACGATAAAGGAATTCACAGAATTTGGCGCCGGGTTCAAAATAGCTATGAGGGATATGGAGATTCGCGGCGCAGGTAATATAATGGGTGGAGAACAGCATGGACATATGGTAGCCGTAGGCTATGATATGTATTACAGACTTCTTAAAAATGCTGTTGACGAGTTGAAAGGCGATTTGCCGCAAAGGATCGAAACGCAAATTGACATTAAGGCGGATGCGCATATAAGCGAAGAATATATTCCCGATCAAGGGCAAAGAATTGGCATATACAAAAGGATTGCCGCAATTGAGTGTGAGGAGGACAAGCATAATGTAGAGGAGGAACTGGAAGACAGGTTTGGCGATCCCCCGCTTGCCGCAAGAAATCTTGTCGATATAGCATATGTAAAAGCTTTGGGTACAAAGCTTGAGGTTTTAGAGATTACGCATCATGAAAGAGCTGTAAAGGTTAAGTTTTCCGACAGGGACATAGACAAAAGGAAAATAATGACGCTTATTAATGAAAACAGGAACAGCCTTGATTATATCAGTTCAAAGCCATTCGTGTTATCTCTAAGGCTTAAAGATTCGCATCCCGGTAGTGCTCTTATAAAGATTAAAGAATTGATGGAAAAGATGGACAGAATATTTTGCAGGGAAAATGTTAAATAAATAATTTATTAAAGGAGATGGTTTTTTTGAAAAAGATCAGTGGCTTAGTGATATTCGCTTTAGTTTTGGTGTTTTTGTCAGGATGTGCGCTAGTGCGGGTTAATCCTGAGAGAGATAGGGCACAGGTTGTGGCTAGTGTTGCCGATCAAGAGATTTTAAAGGGCGAAGTTTTAGATATTTTTGACAGAGAAAAGGCACGTATGGGAATAACCGAAGAGATGGAACGGGATCCTCAAGTAAGAGAAAGTATACTATCGGCAAAAACACAAATACTTGACAGTCTTGTTGATCAAAAGCTAATTGAAATGAAAGCCAAAGAAGCCGGATATACGGTTCGTGAAGAAGATATAAACCAAGCTCAGGAAGATTTCAACGAGCAGCTTCTCGTTCATGCTGAATTTCTAAGAGAGCAAGATGAGGAGGCTGCCAGGGAAGGAGTCGATTACGAGCAGAGAGCAAGGGAAGTTTTTGATGGTGAACTTACTGCCTTAGGCTTAACTGAGCGTGAATATGTTGAAATGGTAGCGCTTCAGGCAAGAATTAGTGAATTTAGGGATAGTACGCTTGCCGAAATTGAAGCTTCACAAGTACAGGTTGAGGAGTATTATAACAATCAACTTGAAGTGCAAAAAGCTAATCCCGGACAAGTTGCTTCGGGCGATGTGATTTTGACGCGGGAGCCTACAGCCAGGGTTAAGCACATACTGATAGCGCTACCGGAAGATGAACAGGCGGAATATAGCAGGTTAAGGGGCGAAGGACTAAATGAAGAAGCAGATGTTTATTTAGCTGAAAAACTGGAAGTGATAAGGCCAAGAGCTCAGGAGATTCTTAATCGTGCGAAAGCGGGAGAGGACTTTGAAGCACTTATAACAACTTACGGCGAAGATCCCGGGATGGTTGGTAATGAGGAAGGCTACAGGGTCACGAGAGGAGGCGGTTTTATACCTCAATTTGAAGAAGCTGCTTTAGCATTAGAAGAAGCAGGACAAATTTCCGATCTTGTCGGCGGACAGTTTGGGTATCACATAATAAAGCTTTACGAGAAAATTCCGGGGCATATATATACTCTTGAAGAAAAGACAGAAGAAATAGAAACTCTACTAAGTAATCGCATGAGGGAAACTGAGTGGAACTCACTTATGGAAACTTGGAGAGAAGAGGTAGACATTACGAGGTTTACAGAAAGATTATAATAAGCTGCGAGCTTTGCGATACTCCGATAAAAGCTGCCCGCAGCGTAAATGTTACAATGGATCAGGAGGGTTAATGGGCGGAAGGTCATTTTTAAAGGGAGCAGCAATATTGGCTGCAGCCGGTCTGATAGCAAAGTTCATCGGCGCTGCCTTTCGGATTCCGCTAACTTACGTGGTCGGGGCGGAAGGAATGGGCCTTTATCAGATGGCTTTCCCCATATACACATTCTTGTTGGTAGCCTCGACATCGGGACTGCCTGTTGCCATATCCAAGATGGTATCGGAAAAAATGGCTCAAAATGACAGGCGGGGAGCACATAGGATATTTGTGGTAGCATTTAGGATTTTATTCTGGTTGGGACTTGTCACTTTTCTTGCGCTTGCTGCGGGAAGCTATGGTTTGGCCTTAATTATAGGTAACCCCAAATCATTTTATTCTATATTGGCTATAGCGCCGTCACTATTCTTAGTTTCAGTCATGTCGGCTTTTCGTGGATATTTTCAAGGCTTGCAGATAATGTCGCCCACAGCTCTTTCTCAACTTGTCGAACAAGCCGGCAGGCTTGTTATCGGACTTGTTTTGGCTGCGCTTTTTATGAGCTATGGAGTTGAATTCGGAGCGGCAGGAGCGATACTAGGCGTCACATTGAGTTCGATTTTAGCACTTTTGTTTCTTGTATGTCTGTATGTAAGCCATATACGAAATTTTAGAGGCGATCACAGGCTGACGGGCAAAAGAGGACTGGAGTCAAGTAACAGGCAAATAGCTGTAAGGATTATGAAAATCGCACTGCCGGTTACTTTTGGTGCTTCTATTATGCCATTTGTGAATTTAGCAGATAAGTTAATGGTGGTTAATATTTTAAGACTAACAATAAATCCGCAAAGCAATGTTTTTTTTACAGTTGGAGAAGCTACAGGGCTTTACGGTATTTTGACAGCTTACGTTAATCCTCTTGCCAATATGCCATTGCTTTTCACAGTCGCGCTTGCAATGAGTCTCGTGCCTGCGATTTCCGAATCGTTTGCATTAAGGGATAAACCTGGCATAGATAGAAAGATTACTGCAGGTATACATGTTACAGTGCTTATAGCACTTCCGGCAGCGGTAGGTATGTTTGTTCTTTCAGAGCCAATAATCGGTTTTCTTTATAGAGCTCTTCCTGATTCGGAAATTTTAAAGGCAGCGGGGATATTGAGCATATCAGCAGTGGGGATATTCTTTCTTGCGATGATCCAGACATTAACCGCTGCATTACAGGGCATAAACCGAATTATGATTCCAGTGCGCAATCTTTGCATCGGAGCGGGTTTCAAACTCGTCATTACATTTTTACTGGTGCGAATTCCTGAGATAAACGTGGCAGGCGCGGCAGTCGGTACTGTTGTATGTTATGCTATAGCTGCGTTTTTGAATCTATTGGAGTTAAGAAAGTATATAAAGTTTACAAGTCGTTGGAGGGATATTTTACTGAAACCGGCTTTGGCGGCTATTTTAATGGCTTTTTGTGCACGAATTGTATTCGATTCGGTTTTTGCGAGCATAGCAAATCCTCATTATTCTTTGATGGCAGCGATGTTGGCAGGAGCATTGCTCTATTTTGCGGTTCTTTTGCTGACTGGCTCAATTAAAAGGGAAGATTTGGAGTTGATTCCCGCCGGGAAAAAAGTAGGACGATTTTTGATTAAGATGAAGCTGCTGAAAAGATAGGTTCTGATTTCGGGAGGTTAGATGGAGAAAGATAGAATAATCGATATAAAAAATTTAAAAACATTTAAATTGGAACATTTGATTGAGATAATGGAGTTGCTTAGATCGCCGGTCGGCTGTCCATGGGATAAAGAGCAGACACATGAGAGTATTAAGCAATATATGATAGAAGAAGCGTACGAAGTATTAGAGACGATCGAAGCTTGTGACGATGCAAAATTTATGGATGAACTGGGGGATCTTTTACTACAAATTGTTTTTCATGCTCAGATAGCAAAAGAAAGAGGCAGTTTCAACATAAACGATGTAATTGCAAACTTATGCCGAAAAATGATACTAAGGCACATTCATGTTTTTGGAGATGCCTCCGCTGATAACTCAGTAGAGGCACTAAGTAATTGGGAATCAGTGAAAAGGCGTGAAAAAGGGCACAATACGCATACACAGGCCCTAAAAGACATTCCGCCTCATATGCCTTCTCTTATGAGAAGCTTAAAGGTGCAAAAGAAAGCTTCGCTATTAGGTTTTGACTGGGAGCGAGTTGATGACGCGATGCTTAAAGTGGACGAAGAGCTGGATGAACTAAAAAATGCCTGCGCAAAGGGTAATCAAGAAAAGATTATCGAAGAAATAGGAGACATTCTTTTTGCAGTAGTCAATGTCGCCAGATTTATGAAAGTCGAACCGGAACTTGCTTTAAGGAGCACGATTGAAAAGTTTATTCTACGCTTTGAGTATATTGAGCAAATGTCTGAAAAGCCGATTGAACAAATGACTTTAAGTGAGATGGATGACCTGTGGAATGAGGCTAAAGTGGTATTTAAGGCACAGAAAGACGAATAATCGAGGTGGCAACAGAGTAACTTCAGTTCTTAAGTCCTATTTATATTTAAAATATAAATAAATTGAAAAAAACATTGGAATCAAGCAGGAATTTGAAGTAAAATAGCGAATATGCTATAAGAATTATATTTAAGGAGGTATTACTTGTGAAAAAGGTAGATTTGATCGCTGCAGTCGCTGAGAAGATCGATATGACGAAGAAAGATACCGAGAAATTGGTTAATGCTGTTCTCTCTTCCGTCACTGAAGCGCTGGTCAACGGCGAGAAGGTTCAATTGGTAGGTTTTGGTACATTTGAAGTGCGGGAAAGAGCTGCCAGAAGAGGAAGAAATCCGCAGACCAAAGAAGAAATAGCCATACCTGCTTCAAAAGCTCCCGTGTTCAAAGCCGGAAAAGCTTTGAAAGATGCTGTACATAAATAGCATAATGAAAGAACCGGGAGCTTCCCGGTTTTTTTATTTTTGGGCTTGATAGATAGATCTGAAGGGCATTTTGCTGTTTTGCGGATATGCTCATTATAATATGAATTTTACTAACCATAAAAGTCACAAAACGAGGAGGAAATTTCATGAGACTTGATAAATA
>Ga0209616_1000392_pt1 | contig 12397 bp, 15 predicted proteins | sample FlocCalmetaG_FD_184153 | JGI IMG/M metagenome (GOLD analysis project Ga0209616, IMG submission 184153) | Freshwater bacterial and archeal communities from Indian Creek, Illinois, USA - Floc-Cal metaG (SPAdes) (version 2) | ecosystem: Environmental > Aquatic > Freshwater > Unclassified ...
CATATGGGTGAATCTGAAGTTACAGGCAATTCTGCTTTTATTATAGGATCCTCTGATGACGGTTGCATACAGGACGAGGTTTGGGGAACATATATCCACGGTATATTTGACAATGACGAGTTCCGTTGGGGGTTTATTAACAACCTTAGGGCAAAGAAAGGCTTGCCCCTTCAATCTCGATCTTTCCGTTATAGGACGTTTAGAGAAGCTGAGTTGGATAGATTGGCTAATCATGTCAGAAAATGTCTCGATATTCCTAAAATTTTTGAGATTATCGGACTTGAATAATGGCTCTAATTGCTTTTATGCTTGACCTTTTGGTAGGAGATCCGGCTTTTCTGGTCCGTGTACACCCGGTTGTGCTCGCAGGTCATTTGATAAAGCTTCTGGAGAAATTGCTGTACCGCAAAAACTCTCGTATAATGGGAGTGCTATTGGTGATAGTAGTATGTTTGAGTTTTTACTACGAAACCAAGTTTTTGCTGACAGCTCTGGGACCGATTGCATGGGTTATTGAAATCTGGTTGTTGACTACCGCTTTTGCAGCTCGAGGGCTATATGAAGCGGGAATGAAGATTTATAAGGCTTTGCAACTGGGAAATTTAGAGTTAGCACGTCGCCGCACAGGGGAAATTGTAGGAAGAGATACACATTCCATGACTCGCCTTGACTTAATACGGGCTGCAGTGGAATCCGTAGCGGAGAATCTGGTAGACGGGGTTACGGCTCCACTTGTTTACGCACTTATTGGCGGGGCACCGCTAGCCATACTATATAAGGCTATTAACACAATGGACTCTATGCTGGGGCACAAAGATGAACGCTACTATTATTTCGGTTGGGCGGCCGCTCGGCTGGATGATTTGGCAAACTTTATCCCTGCCAGACTTACCGTGCCTGCAATGGCTCTTGCCGCTCACCTGCTGGGGCTAAATGCCGCTTATGTCTGGCGGGCAATTTTAAGAGATGCTCACAAACACAAGAGTCCTAACTCCGGCATTTCTGAAGCTGGGGTAGCTGGGGCACTTGGAGTGCAACTCGGCGGAATAAACTACTATGGTGGTGAAATTTACGAATCTTCCCTACTTGGTAATCCTATTCGGGAACTCACTGAAGAAGATATTCCCAATACCTGTAGACTTATGCTTTTAACCAGCGTGATTTTCCTGATTGGCGGCAATATCTTAAAGATTTTTTTCAAGTGGCAGGTGTATGTGCAATGAAAACCTTGAAACTAGCTCTTTCGTTTCTTACTACTATACCATTCCCCTCTATAGGCCTAGTTTCCGATGAAGAGATGAGTCGTACAGTCGCCTTCTTTCCATTGGTGGGACTGATTGTGGGTGGGGTTAATTTAGTCGTGTACCTGCTGGGACTGAAGTTTTGGTCACCGGCTGTGGCGGCTTGGCTTTGGCTTATCACTAATGCAATTATTACAGGCGGATTGCATCTTGACGGATGGATAGATACTTTTGATGCTCTCGGCTCCCGTAAAAGCCGCAGCGAAATGCTGGTCATCATGAAGGACAGCCGTATCGGGGCTATGGGTGGCATAGCGGCAGTTCTCCTTGAAGTGGTCACTTTTAGTAGAGTCGAGTGCAGTTCCAGCCTTAGCCTTTCTTGCACCTATGATTGGAAGAAGCGCTGTGCTCATTGCTACACAGACATTTGTTTACATTAGAGAAAAGGGGTTAGGCCACGCTTTTACCCAACCCCTCAATCTAAATCTTTGGATTTTTGCTCTGGCAACAGTATTGATACCGCTTTTAATTCTAACAGGCATAGCGGGCTTATCAGTTGCTTTGAGTGCTGTGATTCTGTCGATATTTTGGGCGTGGTTTCTCTCGCGAAAGTTTGGCGGGCTTACCGGAGACAACTACGGCGCTCTTAATGAGATTGCTGAGGTGTTGTTCTTATTTTTAGCACTTGCGAGGTATATCAGATGACTACACGTTTCATCCACGGGGGGAATATAAGCGCTGCCGGTAGAGACCTTTCCATTAGCGAACGAAAGTTGCTGGATTTTTCAGCTAACATTAATCCACTGGGACTTGCGCCTGAGCTCAAGGACTGTTTACAGCAGAATTTCTGGCGGCTGGAACACTACCCTGATCCTGAAAACAGAGAGGCGGTATTGAATATTTAGGCATAGAAGGAGAACCGGAAAAACCTGTTGAAATTTCATCCTCGATCCGTCAACTGCAAAGCAGGGATCTACTCTTTTTTTGCAATCCAAACAATCCTACCGGACGTTTATATTCAAGGGAAGAAGTAGATGTATTAGTTAGTGCCTGTAAGAAAGCAGGTGCAACATTGGTGTTGGACGAGTCATTTTATGACTTTTTGCCCGATTGTGTTGCTGAAAGATCCTGTGTCGACGAATATGAAATCCCTGCTCATGTGGTTGTGGTGAGAAGCCTCACTAAAATATTGGCTGTGCCAGGGTTACGGCTGGGGTATCTGCGAGCTGATAATCGTTTGGCGAGGGCAATCCGGAGCAAACGGGACCCTTGGAGTGTTAACGCTCTTTCTCTTTTAGCCGCGAAACTTTATCCTGAGCTTACAGCCTACTTGAATGAGACACGCGCTGTGGTCCAAAATGAGAATCGGTATCTGAAGAAAGCGCTATTTGAATGCCCTGTTCTCAAGGTGATATCGGGTGAGGTCAACTTTCTGTTTATCTCGCTTAATTCCGAATGGACATCCACTGAGTTTTGCGGTAAGCTTCTTTCGTTGCGGATAATGGTTCGTAATTGCAATACTTTCTCCGGTTTGGGTGAAAAATATATAAGAGTCGCAGTTCGTACGCGCGAAGAAAACAAACATTTGATTAAGGCGTTAGCGGAGGTAAACGATGCGGCTGTTTATAATCCGACACGGTGAGACCGTAGCTAATATTGAAAATAGATACATTGGTCATACCGACAGCCCATTGACTACGTTAGGGCAAAGACAAGCGGAGGAGTTGGCGGAAAGGCTGTTGATACAAAATCCGGAGCTTATCTTTCATAGCGACTTGCCTAGAGCAATAAGTACAGCCATGCCGCTAATAAGTCGCGTCTGTGTGCCGGTTTTTAGCGACTCGCGGCTCAGAGAATTAAGCTTTGGCCAAATAGAAGGGCTTAATTATACCCAAGCCATGGAAGCCTATACCAAAGATATGCAGGAATGGTATAATGACTATGAGCATAAAGCGCCTCCCGGCGGAGAGACACTTACTGCCATGAGATCCAGAGTATATGCATTCTTGAGCGATCTGGCGGTAATGTCATTTCAGTCGGCAGCCCTTTTCACCCACGGCGGCGTGTGTAAACTTCTGGCAGCCCATGCTACAGGCCAGCAATTTGACGAAGTATTGTCATACCCCGGTGAAATGACTGAGATGCTGCTTATAGGCAACAAAGATAGCTGGACTCTGAGAAAGTTGCAAATCTGATACAGGAAGGCAACGATGTTGTTTCGGAATCGAAATTTTCATATGTCAGCACACTTTAGCATCACAGATACTTGTTCAAACTGTAACGTTTTGCTATAATAACGCAGAAGTATACCAAGACATTATATTTGCGATGGTATCTTTTTTATACGTTTGACTATGCAAAATCATACAACATAAAGGAATGGTGGAATGAAATATATTGTCTTATTAGGAGACGGTATGGCGGACTATCCGGTACCTGAGCTTAAGAACAGAACACCTTTACAAGCAGCTTATAAACCAAACATGGACTTTCTGGCTGCAAACGGGGAATCAGGCCTTGTCAAAACCATACCACTAACTTTATCTCCGGGTAGCGATATAGCGAATCTGTCAGTATTGGGTTATGACCCTGAGAAATACTATACAGGCAGATCGCCTCTCGAAGCTGCCAACATGGGAATTGTGCTTACGGATACCGATGTTGCCTTTCGTACTAACCTGGTAACCCTTTCACATGCTCAAAGCTACGAAGACCGGATAATGCTTGATCATAGTTCAGATGAAATCACGACCGAGGAAGCCCGATTGCTTATCCATGATGTCAATAAACATTTCAAGAATGATTTTCTTGCCTTCCATGCGGGCGTCAGTTACCGACATTGCCTTCTCTGGAAAGAAGGTCCTTTAGGATTCGAATTTACTGCACCTCATGATATTTTAGATAAAAAAATTGCTTCATATCTTCCGCGGGGGGAGCATTCCAAAATAATCCTGGACTTAATGGAGGAGAGCATCGGATTTCTCTCAAAACATCCGGTAAATTTAGATCGAATCAGTCGCGGCCTTCGTCCGGGCAATTCTATTTGGATCTGGGGTGAAGGGAAAAAACCTGCCCTACCATCGTTTTATGACAAATTCGGATTGAGAGGTTCGATAGTCTCAGAAGTAGATCTATTAAAGGGCTTAGGCATATATGCGGGTATGGACGTTGTTGATGTTGAAGGAGCTACCGGAAATATCCATACTAACTATATAGGATTAGCGGAAGCAACGTTACAAGCACTTAACGAAGGAAAGGATTTTGTTTATCTCCATATTGAAGCTCCGGATGAATGTGGGCATCGTTATGAAATAGAAAACAAAGTTAAAGCCATTGAATTGATCGATGAAAAAGTGCTCGGAACTCTGCTTAAAGGTTTGAAAAAGTATGAAGATTACAAAATAATGGTGTTGCCCGATCATCCTACACCGCTATCTTTAAGAACTCATACCAGGGATCCGGTTCCTTACGCCTTATATCAGAAGAGCAAGGCAAAACCGGGAGAAGTATCCTGTTATGATGAGTTTTCCGCAATGAAAAGCGGAATCGTATTCCAAAATGGTGAAGCTCTCATGACTTTCTTTGTGGGACAGACAGACAGAGCACAAGCTGATCCGGTCGCTGCAAAGATTGTAGCGGTATAGAACAACAAATCCTTTTTATACTTGTCACTTTTAGCGTATTCTGCTAAAATAATGCCGAAAGCTTTTATGTTCACGCCGACATCAAGTTTGGGTTGGACGGGAGCAGATACAAAAGCTTTGAAAAACCAAATAAAGCTATACCGTCAGGTATCTTGTTTGGAACTTGAACGGAGGTGAAAACATGAGGTTGACTACTCGAAAGTTGGCAGTCATCGGAATGCTTGGTGCTGTGTCTATTGTTCTTCAGTTGACTCCGCTTGGATTTATCGTTTTGCCTTTTAGTCCTGTCAGAGCTACCATTATGCATGTTCCTGTTATAATTGCGGCTATAGTCGAAGGACCTGTTGCCGGAATTTTGGTGGGACTAATTTTTGGCGGATTCAGCATGTATAACGCGGCGGTAAGTCCGGTAAGCCCTGTTTCCTTTGTCTTCCTGGATCCGTTGGTGGCTATTTTGCCAAGACTGCTTATAGGCGTGACGTCTTATTATGCTTATGTCGCAATTAAGAGCGCTTTGGCATCAAGGTTCGGCGAAAAAACAGCAGCTGTTTCGGCAAGCGGTTTTGCTGCCGTGATAGGTACGCTTACCAACACAATAGGCGTATTGTCGGCTATATATTTACGACATATCGCGCAGTTTGCCGAGGGTCTTGGCATAGCGCCTGAAACTGCAGGAGCTTTTATTGTGGGAATTGGGATGTCACACGGATTGCCGGAGTTAATAGTGGCGCTATTGATCGTCATACCCGTAGTACAAGGAGTAAGCAGGTTATATAGAAGACAGTTTTAACTATGATACGGGCGAGCAATTGCCCGTAGTTATTTTAACGGGCAACGGAGGAATTGATTAATGATTCTGGTTATGGATATAGGGAATACTAATATCGTATGCGGTGTTTATGACGGTAAAAAGCTCGTTACATATTGGAGGCTTGCTTCAGACAGAGAGAAATCCGCTGATGAATTCGGCATATTAATTATAAATGTGCTCAATTACAATCAAATACCAAAACAAAAGATAGAATCCATACTTATTTCATCTGTAGTGCCCAATATGATGTACCAGATAGAGCACATGTGCCGAAGATATTTTGATATAAACCCATTGGTGGTGGGACCGGGCATAAAGACCGGTATGAACATCAGATATGAAAATCCAAAAGAAGTAGGAGCGGACAGGATTGTAAACGCTATTGCGGCATATGAAATGTACGGTGGTCCTTTGATAATAGTAGATTTCGGCACTGCCACAACATTTTGCGCTGTTTCTGAAGGGGGCGAATATTTGGGCGGGTGCATCGCTCCGGGGATAAAAATTTCTGCTGAAGCTTTATTCCAACGGGCTGCTAAACTTCCCAGGGTCGAATTAGTGAAGCCTTCCTCAGTCATATGTAAGAACACGGTATCAAGCATGCAGGCTGGGATATTATATGGTTATACTGGACAGGTTGATTATATTGTCCACCGTATGAAAAAGGAATTAGGCAAAGAGAAAGTGACGGTCATTGCGACCGGTGGTTTAGCAAGGCTCATAGCCGAAGAATCCCAGACTATTGAGCACGTTGAATCTTTACTTACACTCGAAGGCTTAAGGATCTTATACGACAGAAACAAGTAGCTCGCTTGCATATACATAAAGGAGGTTGCATTTTTTGGATATAGCTATGCGGTTAGTTTTTTATATTTTAAGAAAAACACTACTGTTGTTTCTTGTTATTTTTTTAGCGGGCATAACTTTTTTTGCGACCAGAGATGTTGCGAATATTTATATTGTAGTCAACGAAGGATTGAAAAATCGAACTTCGGCGATACTTGATCAGAATATTGAAGTTGATTTTTTAGGCAGATTTTTCTCAGATAGCTTTTTGAAGGAAGATCAGTTGCTCAACAACAATATTTATGCCGAGTACAATATTTATAGCTATCGGCAAAGAATAAGAGTAAGACTCTTCTGGGTCTGGCCATGGAGTAATGAAGCTAAGATCTCAGTTGAACAAATTGTTTCGAATATAATAGGAGAACCTAAAAATGTTAACGAAGGGTTAAAAGAACCTCCTGAATGGGAAAGTGGCAGAAAGGAAATAATAATCAAAAGGGAGATGGGACGATGGCAAATCCATGACATGAGGCATATAGAACCAATTACTACCTCGAATGAGCGTTAATAAAGCATAAATGAGAATTTGCTTACTCTTGAAGGAATTCTTATTTACTTGTAGAATATAGAATTATTAAAATGAAAAAGAGGTGGAACAAACTTGAAACTAGGAGTTTTTACGGTGCTTTTGAGTGGAAAAAGCCTTAGAGACGCACTCTTGTACTTATCAGAAGCAGGAGTGCAAGCGATAGAAATCGGCACTGGGGGTTATCCAGGCAAAGCCCACGCGAATCCGGAGGAACTTTTATCAGATAAGGCGAAGATGGATGAGATAAGGTTATTGGTTGAAGATCATGGCATGAGTATAAGCGCATTGAGCTGTCATGGTAATCCCGTACATCCGCAAAAGGAAATCGCCCAATTGTTTCACAACGACTTTGAAAAGACAGTACTGCTTGCTGAAAAGCTCGGAGTGGAACGCGTCGTTACTTTCTCGGGGTGTCCGGGAGACTCGGATGATGCCAATTATCCTAACTGGGTGACTTGTTCATGGCCTCCTGATTTTATTAATATTCTGGAATTTCAATGGAATGACGTGCTTTTGCCGTATTGGGACAAAGCTGCTAAATTTGCAGAGAACCATGGAGTTAACAAGATATGTTTCGAAATGCATCCCGGATTTTGCGTATATAATCCTGAGACGCTGCTTAAGTTAAGAAATGCTGTCGGCAATTCGATAGGAGCGAATTTTGACCCAAGCCATCTTTTTTGGCAGGGCATAGACCCGGTATTAGCTATAAGGGAGCTTAAAGGGGCAATATATCATTTCCATGCTAAAGATACAAAGATCGACGCATATAACACCGCAAAAAACGGAGTTCTAGATACAAAACATTATGGAAATGAAATTGAGCGCTCTTGGATATTTAGAACAGTCGGTTATGGGCATGATTATCAGGTATGGAAAGACATAGTCAGCGCATTAAGGATGACCGGATATGATTATGTTTTAAGCATAGAACATGAGGACAGCTTAATGTCTGTTAATGAAGGACTCAAAAAGGCAATCACTTTTTTAAAGCAGGTTTTGACGTTTGAGGAGACCGGGGCGATGTGGTGGGCATAAAATAATCTTTTATCTTTATATACTAAGCTTCAAAATAGTCATGGTAAATATTCCGTGACTATTGTCATATGGATGTGTATACTGTCTTATCTAAAAGCGGAGATGTCTTCTGATTCTATCCCCAAGGAGAGGATGAACTTGGAGTTTATACGTATTGGCGATAAAGTTATAAGCAAAAGTAAAATTCAAAAAGAGATAGACAGAATTTTAGCTTTACGGGCAAAAGGGTGCTCTCAGCAGGAAACGGCCGACTTAAGAGGAATTGATCGCAGTTTTATATCCCGGGTCGAGAGCATCGGTGAGCTTATGAAAGGTAGAAGCATAGGAGTTATAGGCTTCCCTATTAAGAACAAGGAGCAGATTCTGGGTGTTCTGCACGAAAGGGGAATATATAACTGCCTTATAATGAGCGAGACAGAGAGAATGCATTTTGTCGGGGATAGAACCGGAGCTGAGCTTGTAAATGAGGTTATGGCTTTACTTGGTGATTTTCGCAACTACGATACGGTTATTGTTATGGCATCCGACAGGAGGGGACGGCTGATTCAGGCACTGTTGGATCAACAGGTGATTTTGCTTGATATAGGTAGTTCTCCTTTAACAGAAGATGTTCACATCGATATTGAGCGGGTAGAAGAGGTTTTGAATGCCGTTTTAGCCGATTGAACCGTAAGTATAAAGGAGGCGCATGTGAAAAGAATTGTAAGCGTTAGCATCGGGTCCTCCTCAAGGGATAAAAAAGTGATAATGAACTTAAGTGGTGAGGACTACACAATTGAGCGCATTGGAACCGATGGGGATGTTAAGAAGGCAATCAGCATTATCAGAGAGTTAGATGGCAAGGTGGATGTTTTTGGCATGGGAGGCATTTCTCTTTACCTTTATGGCAAGAACAACAAAAAATATGTTTTAAAAGCCGCTCTTCCCCTTGCCGAGGCAGCCGGAAAGACGCCAATTGTTGACGGTTCGGGCTTGAAAAACACTCTCGAGCGCAATGTTGTAAAATATATAAACGATCATTGCGGAATAGCGCTTAAAGGGAAAAATGTACTTTTGGTCTGTGCCATGGATAGATTCGGCATGGCTGAAGCTTTTTGTCAGATGGGTTGCCGCATGGTGTATGGGGATTTAATGTTTGCCTTAGGGCTACCTTTTCCGATACGAAAACTGACAAACCTTCACAGAGTGGCGGATATAATATTTCCTGTTGTGAGCCGTATTCCTTTTGAGAATTTGTACCCAACGGGCAATAAACAGCACAAGATCATAAAGAAGTTTGAAAGATATTATAATGAAGCAGACATAATAGCAGGGGATTTTTTATATATAAAGAAGCATATGCCGGAAAACATGAAAAATAAGATAATTGTAACTAATACAATTACAGAAGATGATCTGGCGATGCTTAAAAAACGTGGAATAAAAGCCTTGTTCACATCAACCCCTGAATTTGACGGACGTTCATTCGGGACAAATGTCCTTGAAGCTCTTTTGGTCAGCATGTCTGGGAAAAGAACGCATGAACTGACTTCGCAAATGTATCAGGATTTGATAATTGAATTTGGAATAACCCATAGAGTCGAATATTTTCAGTAAAATGTTTTTGTTTGAGAGGAGATTATAATATGATAAGTAAAGAGATGGTCTTAACCCAAGATGGAGTTGCTAAATTAGAGCATGAACTCGAGCATCTTAAGACTATAAAAAGAAAAGAAATAGCTTTACGGATAAAGCAGGCAATGGCTTTTGGAGACTTAAGCGAAAATGCCGAATATGACGAAGCCAAAAAGGAGCAAGCTTTCATTGAGGGTCGGATTGCAACACTTGAAAATATGCTCAAACACGCGCGAGTAATCGATGTTGATGATATTACCACCGACAAAGTAAGCGCAGGCTCGACGGTCAAAGTGTGTGATCTTGAGTTTGACGAGGTAATGGAGTTTACCATTGTCGGCTCTGCGGAAGCTGATCCTGCCCAAAATCGGATATCGAATGAATCTCCGGTTGGAAGTGCTCTTATAGACAGAAGGGTAGGGGAAGAGGTAAGTGTTAATATACCTGACGGCAACATTAAGCTAAAGATTTTGGGTATAAGGAAATGAGGATACTTGCAGATGACTGAAATAAATGAAAGCATTTTTCATATGGACGATCTTAATGACATTTTAAAAGTCAGGCGAGATAAACTTGCAAAACTATGCGAAATGAAAAAAAACCCTTTCCATTCGGTCAGATTTGATGCTGATGCTTATTCTGCTTGTATATTAGCAGAATTTGAGAGTTTTGAAGGGAAAACTATCTCGATAGCCGGCAGATTAATGTCAAAGCGCATAATGGGGAAAGCCGGTTTTGCACACATTCAGGATTCAAAGGGGCAAATACAGATTTATGCCCGTACTAACGAATTGGGCAATGAAAATTATAATGAGTTTACAGGCTTTGATATAGGAGACATTGTCGGAGTCAAGGGTACAGTCTTTAAAACTCAAAAAGGTGAAATATCGGTAAAAGCGACAGAGCTTTCATTACTTGCTAAGGCCCTGCAACCGCTGCCTGAGAAGTGGCATGGCCTTAAAGACATGGATTTAAGATACAGGCACAGGCATTTGGATCTCATAATGAACAGCGAAGTCAAACGTAAATTCGAAATAAGATCCAAGATTATAAGTCATATTAGAAGATGTTTAGATGATGCGGGTTATCTTGAAGTAGAAACTCCGATCCTGCAGGGAATACCCGGAGGAGCGGCAGCCAAACCTTTTATTACTCATCACAATACTTTAGGCATTGACATGTATATGAGGATTGCGACTGAACTTCATTTAAAGAGGCTCATAATAGGAGGTTTTGATAAAGTATATGAGATGGGCAGGATCTTTCGTAATGAAGGGATGTCAGTAAAGCATAATCCTGAATTCACTTCTGTTGAGATTTATAAAGCCTATGCAGATTACACGGATATAATGGATTTAGTAGAAAACTTAATAGTTCAGGTTTCCGAATCTGTACTTGGCACGTCTTCTTTGGTATACCAGGGTGAAAAGTTGGATCTGTCGCCAGGATGGGCAAGAATGACGATGATTGAAGCGGTTTTAAAGTATACCGGAGTGGATTTTTCTAGTACAACCACTGACGAAGATGCGAGAGAAGCCGCGAAAAAAGCGGGAGTAACACTTAAAGAAGGCACAAGCTGGGGCAATGCGTTAAATGAAGTATTTGAACAAGCCGTTGAGTCGAATCTGAAGCAACCTACTTTTATTTTAGACTATCCGGTATCCGTTTCACCACTTGCGAAAAGGATACTTAATGACCCTAGGCTGACATATCGCTTCGAGCTTTTTATAATGGGAAGGGAAATCGCGAACGCTTTTTCTGAGTTAAATGATCCGATCGATCAAAAAGAGAGATTTATGGAGCAGAGCAGACAAAGGCTCGCAGGCGATGAAGAAGCGCATATGATGGACGAGGAATTCATCTATGCGCTGGAAGCGGGGATGCCTCCTACCGGAGGTATAGGTATAGGGATTGACAGACTTGTGATGCTTTTGACGGATTCTTATTCTATAAAAGATGTAATTCTGTTTCCTACTATGAAACCGCATTTTAGGGGCTAGAGCTTAGAAATTTGTTTTACTGGAAGGCTAAAGGGTTTTGTACAAAATTCGAGTCGATAAAGCAACTGTTCAAAATCATCTGCATTATGACTGGTGGAAATACTTAATTGGCATAGCAGCGACAATCTTCATATGGACTGGGGAACCACGAATTTATGGATTGCCTCTTAAAGATACAGCTATATTTGAGGATTCTTTCTTCGACGTTGGAAATAAGGTTATCGTTGTTATGGCATATAGCAGGAATATGGACAAAGCGATAGAAGTCTTGAGATGGATCTTTGAAAGAGAATGAAATACAATCTAATAATTGTATCTAAATAGAGCTTGAAGAAGATAAACAGGGATAGATTGCTTTTAAATGCTTATAATAGCTATAGAGTCCAAATGGATATGATTGATTGGGTTATTGATAAGTGGTATAATAAAGGTCGCCTCTAAAAAAGGCAATCTGAAAATAGCAGCAAAAACTCTAAAAAGTTTTTAAAAAAAGAGTTGACAGGATAAAGTGATGCTGCTAGAATAGGAAAAGTCGCCTCTGGGAAGAGGCAGTGGACCTTGGAAAGTGGATAGAGTTGAAGAATTAAACATTTTTTTGAGAACGATCGGCGAACGTAACAAATATAGCCAAGTCAAACATTGACATAAATTTTTATTGAGAGTTTGATCCTGGC
>Ga0209616_1000393_pt1 | contig 12366 bp, 9 predicted proteins | sample FlocCalmetaG_FD_184153 | JGI IMG/M metagenome (GOLD analysis project Ga0209616, IMG submission 184153) | Freshwater bacterial and archeal communities from Indian Creek, Illinois, USA - Floc-Cal metaG (SPAdes) (version 2) | ecosystem: Environmental > Aquatic > Freshwater > Unclassified ...
ATGGTGACAAGAGGAGTTGGCGAACCGGAGCCTATGGCTGATGAGCGTGTCAGGATTTTGGAGTTTGACGTAGAAGAAATATCTGAAATGGTTCTAAAATCTCAGGATAAAACGCTTACGCTTACACGAGAGGGTGAAAGCTGGTCTACTGATTATCCGTATCCGGTTGTGCTCAACATAAGGAATGTTGAGGATATAGCGTATAGTTTTACCGGATTATCAGCTGAAGAAGTGGTTTCTGAATCGCCTGAGGATCTTTCCCCTTTCGGGCTTGACAATCCATCTGTTGAAGCTACCGTAACTCTTTTGGACGGAAGGGAGTTTACGGTATATCTTGGCAATAGAACTCCTGTCGGGAATATGTTTTATCTTATGAAAGAGGATGATCCCAGAGTTTTTACGGTTTGGGGCAGTCATGGCAATCATTTCAGCTATACTCTCAATGACTTAAGGGATACTCAGCTGACAGTGATCAACACACAGGAAGTCGCTTACTTTAGATTGGCTCGCGAAGGGGATAAAACCATAGAGATCGTAAAAACTGAACAAGCTGATGAACAACAGATTCAATTGGGTTTTGCTAGATGGCATATGATTCAGCCTTATAATGAACATGCGAGTGTGCATTATGAAAGGTTTAACACACTTTTAGCAACTTTACCTCAACTTGAAATCGCGAATTTTATAGACGATAGTCCGCAAGATCTTGCGCAATACGGGCTTGATACTCCGGCTATTGAACTTGAGGTAAGGGATAACCAAAATACGTTGCATCTTTTGTTTGGTAATGATTTGGATGAACAACATATTCATTTTCAGATAGCTGGCAAAAATACAGTGTATGCAATGGAAAAGGAAGCGCTTGCAAGTTTAGTGGCGACGACGCCGTTTGAATTGATCGACAGATTTTCTTTTATCGTAATGATAGATTATGTTGATGAAATAGTTATCGAAACAACTGATGCCAAGCACAGCCTGACACTTACGAGAACTGTTAAGGAAGCAGAAAAGCAGGATGAAGAAGATGAGGTCGTAACTACTTTTGCTGTTAATGGCAATGAAGTCGGCGATCAGGAATTCAGGGATTTTTATCAGGTGCTAATCGGGTTAATAGTTGAGGCTGAAAACAAAGAGATGATAGATGGAAAACCTCATGTTACAACTACATTCCGTTTCAATAAAGAAGATATGCCGGATGTGAGTATTGAATACGTACCCTATAATGATGATTTCTTTGCGGTTTTAAGAGGCGGGACGGCGGAATTTCTTGTATCAAGAAAGCAAGTCTATCATATGATAAATGAGATTAACGAGTTAGCAGCGCAATAGTTTAAAAGAACCGGCAAACGCCGGTTCTTTTTTTGATTTATTTTTTAATATTATTGCAAAAATTCATTTCACAGTTTCAAGCTTTAGTGATAGTATAAACGCAATCACAGCTGCGCTTAAACTTACAATAAAAAGATGGGTAAAACCCCATGCGTTAGCTGAAAGTCCTGATAAAAACGGCAATAGTGCCAAAGGCAGAGTTATAACACTAGTCAATACAAAATATATAGGGCGTTCGTTATCATCTACTACTTCAATAGTATAGTTGACAAAGCCCATCCATGCTCCCATGCTTAGACCTGCAAGGAAAGACATCGTAGCTGCCAGATAAAAAGCATCAAATATATTAGACAACGGTAGACTTATTAGAACCAATAACGACAGCACGAAACTTATCATCTGAGATATTGATATGACATATCTACTTCCAAGTCTATGGCTTATATTCCCCCAGAATATTCCGCCTGCTAGAGTGCCTACAATTTGTATATATATCAATGTTGATATTTGTACCGGGTTTAAATTAAAAGTATTTTTGTTGTATAAAATAATAAACGGCATCACCATCCAGCTGAACCCTCCGACTATTTGTGTCATGACCATACGCGCATAAAGTTTGTTTTTCCTGAAATAACCGGGCAATTTCGCGAAGTAATCGAAGGGATTAGGCTTGTGTTCCATTGCTTCCCTCGGGAAATCCTTAACAAAGCTCATAGCTATACACGAAATCAGCAAAATTATACCGGCACTGCCGAATATTATTGAATATCGCACTCCATCCGAAAGTGTTGGATGCTCCAAGGCTTCCTTTATTATAAGACCTGCGAGTAAGCTGCCTATACCTCCAAGTACCTGTTGGTATCCTAAAAGTTTTCCGCGCGTAGAGCTTTCTATCGTTCTTCCGAATACGTCAAGCCAGGGAACGACTATTAATCCATCGCTAATCCAGAGCAACGAAAAAATGATCAAAAATACCCAGACCGGAAAAAACAGGTTATTACTAAGCAGTAACACAGGAATCATAAGTATAGGTAATGGACGAAATAATAGCATTATGCGAATTATAAACGCCGGCATGTTTTTTATCCTTTGAATATGCGGCCCTATTGCAAGCTGAGCTAGTAAAGACGAAGCGATTCTCAGCGTTGTAGCAAGACCAGCCAGATAGAGGCTGCCTGTGTATGTACTTATAAAAACGGGAATTACCGAGTTTGAATCTAAAAATGCCAAACCAATCCAGAAAAACATACCTTCTATTATAAGCGAATAGAAATTTCTTTTACGAATTGATTTTTCGTTTGTCAACTCAAATTCCCCCTAAGTACCCGTCAAATGGCACCCCTACATTATAATGTCAGTGGGGATAGTAAGTAAAGTCGGATTATTGCAAAAAACGGAATAAGTTGTGATATAATTGTTTGCAATGTATTTCCATTTCGAAAGAGGTAATGTAATTTGCCTAATAAGCCTAAGTTTTTAAACGAAATATTTCTGTACAGACATAGATAATTATGATTGAGAAATTATCATAAAAACGGCCCTAAACATTTACTCGCGCGTTGATATTTTTTTTAAAATATGAAAAATCAATGATGTATTAGGTTAGGTTTTTAGAATAGAGGACATTGGGAGACTTGAGAGTTGGGTATAAGATAGTGATAGCTGGTATTTATAGTCAAGTTTTGATATTTTGGATGTGGTTTCTATTTTTTGAGGATGCAATCTAACGGATAGAATCTGTATAATAGTATAGGTAAACATTTTGTGTCGACTCATTGACATTATTGTTGCGGAGGTAAGTAAATGAAAGATTTTTTCGGTGAAGACGTATTCCTTTCGGGAGAAACTGCTAAAAAATTATACGATTCGATTAAAGAGCTGCCAATTATCGATTATCATTGCCATTTAAACCCTAAGGATATCTATGAGAACAAAAGGTTTGAGGATATAGGCTCACTGTGGCTTGATGGGGACCATTACAAATGGCGGCTTATGCGTGCCGCTGGTATTGATGAACAATATATCACCGGTAAGGCGTCAAATGACGAGAAATTTCTTGCGTTTGCAAAAGTTTTACCGCTGGCTCCCGGTAATCCGGTATATCACTGGGCGCATATGGAGCTTAAAACGTATTTTGGTATTAATCAGCCTCTTAACGAGGATTCAGCCGCTGATATTCTTAAGGAAGCGAACAGCCTGATGAAAAAGAGAGATCTTACCACACAATCTCTTATGAAAATGTCAAATGTCGAATCTGTTTGTACAACCGACGATCCTGCCGACTCTTTGGAATATCATATAGCTATTATGAAACAACCGTTTGGGGTAAATGTGAGACCTTCGTTTCGACCTGACAAGGCTGTAGGTGGTATTATGCAGCCATTCTTTCCGGAATACGTGAAGAATCTTACCAAAGGGAGCAGATCTTTCTCTGAATGGCTTGATGCTATTACGGAGCGCATAGATTTCTTTTGTTCCGCCGGGTGTCGCGTGTCGGATTTGAGTCTTTCGCAAATACCTGCAACTTTGGGTTCGTATAATCAGGCAAAGGAAGCGTTTGATAAAGCGATGGCAGCTCAACCGGATAAAGCGTCAGAAAGCGACTACATAAGCTTTATGGTATGTTTTCTTGCGAAAAAGTATGCAGAACGTGACATCGTTATGCAACTTCACTTAAGTGCACTTAGGAATAACAGTTCACGACTGTTTGCACTTTTAGGATATGATTGTGGAAATGACAGTGTAGGCGCTTCGATTGACATAAATAGTTTTGGGAGATTGCTTAACAAAATAGAGTCTGACAGCGGTTTGCCAAAGCTTATTGTCTATACGTTAAATCCGTCAAGTTACTATGAGATTGCTACATTGCTAGGATGTTTTCAGGGGAGCACAAAAGGGAATGCACAATTAGGCGCTGCTTGGTGGTTCTGCGATCATACCGATGGAGTATCAGAACAGATGAAAGTCCTCTCCGCAACAGGCTTGCTTGGGAAATTCAATGGAATGCTGACGGATTCCAGATCTTTTACATCATATGCAAGGCATGATTTTTTTCGAAGAATTCTATCTAGTTTTGTAGGAGAAATGGTAAGTAAGGGAGAATTTGACTTATCCGCTGCGCGAAAACTTGTATCGGCAGTCAGCTATCAGAATGCAAAGAATTATTTCGGAATTTGATATGAATATTTTATTAATATGGGAGGTTTAAAGTGCAAAAATCAGACGGAATGAACTATGCGCCTCAAGGTAAACCAAAACCAGTGTGTAAAGAAAATGAGTTTATATTTGCGGCGACAGCCTTGGATCATGGACACATTTTTGGCATGTGCAACGGTCTTATAGAAGCGGGTGCTACGCTTAAATATGTATTTGATCCGGATTCGGAAAAAGTGAAGAGGTTTTGTAAAACTTATCCTCAAGTAATTCCGGCAGAAAATATTGATCAAATATTTGAGGATTCTTCAATTAAACTAGTAGCGGGTGCTGCGGTGACATCACTAAGGGCGGAGCTTGGAATGAAGGTGATGGATGCCGGTAAAGATTACTTTACAGATAAGGCTCCATTCACGACATTGGAACAGCTGGCGAAAGCAAGGGATAAAGTCAAGCAAACCGGTAAAAAGTATGCTGTATACTACAGCGAACGCCTGCATGTTGAGAGCGCAGTATTTGCGGGGCAATTAATCAAGGATGGCGCTATAGGAAGTGTCATACAAGTCATAGGCTTAGGACCACATCGTCTTAGTGCAGCAAGCCGCCCTGAATGGTTTTTTGAAAAAGAAAAGTATGGAGGTATACTCTGCGATATAGGCAGCCATCAGATCGAGCAGTTTTTATACTTTGCTGATGCGAAGGATGCAACAGTTGTAAGAAGCCAGGTTGCCAACTACGCACACCCACAATATCCGGAGCTTGAGGATTTCGGAGATGCTATGCTTGTTGGCGATAACGGTGCGACTAATTATTTCAGGGTCGATTGGTTTACTCCAGATGGTTTGAGCACTTGGGGAGATGGAAGGATGTTTATACTGGGCACAAAAGGGTACATAGAGCTTAGAAAATACGTCGATATAGCCCGGGATTCTCAAGGAGGAGTATATCTGGTCAATGATGAAGTCGAAAAGTACTTCATGGTCGAAGGTCAAATAGGATTTCCCTATTTTGGAGAATTGATTCTTGATTGCCTTAATCGTACTGAAAATGCTATGACCCAAGATCATACATTTAAAGCTGCCGAGCTGTGTTTAAAGGCGCAGCTAGATGCTGTTCTTTTGACTAAGGCTGAACAATAGAAAGAGGCGAGTAAATATGGGTATAAAAATAGATATGAAGGAATTTTGGGAGGTTAATAAGAATTGTTCACCGTTTAAGGAAGGAAGTCCTAGAGTTCCCGTTAACATAAACCTAGATGGAGATTGGATATGTGAATTTTTAAAACTGGACAATGCTCTTTATTATTCCGATTATGACTATCAGCAGGAACACAGGCTAAGATGCGGCGAGATTACCCAAAGGGAAATTGCATATACAATATACCCTGCCGTAGATTTCGGTGTTATTATGGATGCTTCAATTTACGGAGGTCGGGTAAATTATGAATCAAACGCTACACCCACGCTTAAACCTGTTCTTACTGATCCGGAAGATATAGATGTATTTGTTGAAAAGATTAACAAGATTAACCCTTTAGAACAGGGGTTAGTACCGAAACATCTTGAATGGCGTGAAAAATTGTATTCAAAATACGGTATAAAGCTTACATACGGGGGGGGGATTAAAGGCTGTGCTACAATGCTGGGGCAGATCTGCGGGATAACCAATTTCCTTACTTGGATCGCGACCGATCCTGATCAAATTCAAAAGCTCATATCGTGTTGGTTTGATACATCAATTAGGTACATAAATGCTATGAGGTCGGCCACGGATTATCCTTCAAACAAAAATGGGTTTTCATTCGCAAGCGATGTGGCAGGAATGCTGTCACCCAAAATGTACAGAGAATTCATAATGGATGCCGAAAAGAAAATATATGATCTCTTTGCACCGACTCCTAAAGATTCCAGATTCTATCACGCTGACTCGCATATGCTTCATCATCTTGAAACTCTTAAAGATATGGGTGTTAATCAGGTAAATATTGATCCATATATCGAGCCTAAACAAATTCTCGAAAAAATGCCGGATGTGATTATATTTGGCCAAATTCCGCCGTTAAAAGTTTTGTTAATGGGTACACCTGAAGAAGTTGTCACGTGTGCCAAAAGAGATATTGAGCAAGCGGGCAAACAGCTCGTTTTGACGACGGCAGGAAGCATAAACCCCAGTACAAGCTTTGAGAATCTTAAGGCTATGTGTTATGCGGCTCAAGAGTATGGAGAGTTTTAGAACCGGTGTTCTTTAGTCTTAAAGCGTAAGCGAGAAAAGACTTTTCGACGAGATTATTGAAATTGCAAAAAATATGTTTGAAGGGAGAATACGATTATGAAACTAGCCTTTACAACACTAGGGAATCCTGATTGGAGTTTCGATAGAACTCTAAGCGAAGCACGAAGATTAGGTTTTGAAGCAATAGAAATCCGGGGTGTGGAGGGGAAAATGCTCGCTCAAGAAATTACGCAGTTTTTCCCTAAGAACAAAGCGGAAACACACCGCAAACTTATTGAGCACAATCTAAAGATTTGCGGTTTTGGTACTTCCGTTAGTTTCCATGAACCTGACAGATTAGACTTTATGATTATAGAGGGCAAAACCGCTATTGATGTCTGTGAACGAATGGGCATACCATTCATCAGAGTTTTTGGAGATAAAATTTGTGAACAAAGTATTAGAAATGAAGTGATACAAAGAACAATAAAGGGTATCAGAGAGCTGTGTATCTATGCTTCCAACAAAAATGTCAAAGTGATTTTGGAAACACATGGAGATTTCAACACAATTGAAAATGTTATGGATGTTGCAAACGAATTAAAGGATAGCCCTGAATTTGGAATATTATGGGACATCGCGCACAGCGACAGAAGTTATGGAGATGAATACATAGAGTTCTACAAACAGATAAGACCTTTTATAAGTCATGTGCATATCAAAGATCATCTTAGAAATGACGGAAAATTTAATCTCTGTCTTGTTGGGAAAGGAGATATACCTATAAGACAAATCATCCGAACACTAATATCTGATGGGTACTCAGGATATATGTCACTGGAATGGGAAAAGAAATGGCATCCTCAACTAGAGGAGCCTGAAATTGCTTATCCTGGGTATGTTGAGTTTATGCGAGGTATAGACTGCTCGCTTTAAATCCACCGATTTTCAGAGATAAACAACGAAGAACGTGCAACCTTCGGAATATGATTTATTATGCATTTGTATAAAAATACCGAAATGTTGAATAAACATGTATCCCTCAATTATACGGGAGGAATTGATAGTGAATTTATTCAGTTTAGAGGGTAAAAATGCAATTATTCCAGGCGGCAGTGGAGTGCTTGGAACAGCTATGGCTAAAGGACTGGCTGAAGCAGGAGCCAATGTAGCAGTATGTGGGTTAAGAGCAGAAAACGCGGTAAAAGTTGCAGATGGACTTAAAGATAAAGTAAGAGCAAAGGGATACTCTATGAATGTCATGGATCTTGAGTCCATAAAAAGCGTCTGCGTTCAGATTAAGAGGGACTTTAAGAGCATTGACATACTGGTGAATGCTGTTGGTGGTAACATGATAGACGCAACCACATCCGAAACACTTTCTTTCTTTGATTTATCTAAGGATGCGCTACAAAAGGTTTTGGAATTGAACCTTTTAGCTGGTGTGATACTGCCCTCGCAAGTCTTCGGCCGTGAGATGGCAGAAAGCGCCAATGGTGGAGCTATAATCAATATATCGTCTATGAACTACTATAGGCCTCTTACTCGAACGCCGGGTTATTCGGCTGCTAAGGCTGCGGTCAGTAATTTTACTCAATGGCTTGCGGTTGATATGGCTCAGAATTATGGTAGTAAGATACGAGTGAATGCAATAGCCCCGGGATTCTTTTTGACTGATCAGAATAGATATCTTTTAACAAATCAACAGGACGGTTCACTTACGGAAAGAGGCAAAAAGATTGTTCAACAAACGCCCATGGGGAAGTTTGGACTACCCGACGACCTTATTGGATGCCTTATTTGGCTAGCTTCCGATGCATCTAAGTTTGTAACCGGGGTGACGATACCCGTAGATGGAGGTTTTTCGGCATATTCGGGAGTGTAGGTCCAAACGATCTGAACTCCAGCTTAATCTGCATGTTGATCAAGCCGTTTGTAGTTTGTTTTGGACTTAATAAAACCAGGAGTTATGACTATGAAGCTTAGAATTTTTGAGAACTCAGAACAATTGGGTGTTGCAGCTGCAACCCAAGCTGCCGAGATACTGAATGAGGCGATTGCTGAAAAGGGAAGTGCCCGATTAGTGCTAGCTACGGGAATTTCCCAGATTGATACTCTCAAGTCCCTGATTAAGATGCCTGTAGCCTGGGAAAAGATAGAAATGTTTCATCTTGATGAGTATTTGGGAGTGCCGGAAACACATCCTGCTAGTTTTCGCAAGTATCTCAAGGAACGGTTTGTGGATCCTGCAGGTATCCATAAGGCATATTTTGTAAATGGTGAGGGGAATGTGAGTGAAAATATACGCATACTTACTGCAGAGATCAGAACAGCCCCTATTGATCTGGGTTTGATAGGAATCGGTGAAAACTCTCACATTGCTTTTAATGATCCACCAGCAGATTTCAGGACAAAAGAAGCCTATATTGTGGTAGATTTGGATGAAGATTGTAAAAAACAGCAAATGGGAGAAGGTTGGTTTGAAGCATTGGAAGATGTTCCCAAACAAGCGGTTACCATGACGGTTTATCAGATAATGAGATGCAAAGTTATTATTTCATGTGTACCATACGCTGTCAAAGCTGAGGCAGTCAAAAAAACTTTAGAACAAGATGTATTGGAATGGATACCTTCTACTATACTTAAAACTCATGAGAACTGTACTTTGTACATCGATAATGACTCAGCTTCACTTATAAACAAATCTTTGTATTCTCAATATATGTAGTAATCTTTAAAGTAAAACTCATGAAGTTGTTTTATTTTTTGAATGTGGTTTTTATTTTTTGGATATATTAACTGATGAATGCAAGGTTTATAATAAAACAATTGAAGACGGACTTCGATTTGATTGACTGTGTATAGGTGGAAGGTGTATTGATCTGCTGATATAGCAACAACATTGAACTCGTTTTTCAAATCTATTTCCAGAATGTTATTTTAAAGGAAGGATTTTATTATGAAAAAAGTAAAAATTGGAGTAGTTGGAATAGGCAATATGGGTACTGGCCATAGCAAGTGGCTTGCTCAAGGAATGATCCCGGAAATGGAATTGTGCGCGGTATGCGATATAGATCCGAGAAGGCTTGAATGGGCAAAACTAAATCTGCCTGAAAGCGTTGTGAAGTTTTCAGATGCTTCAACCATGTTTAAAAGCCAACTGATAGATGCTGTGATAATTGCGACCCCGCACTATCAACATCCGCCTTTAGCAATTGAGGCTATCGAATGTGGTTTGCATGTAATGTCTGAGAAACCAGCAGGGGTTTATACAAAGCAGGTAGCTGAGATGAATGAGGTGGCATCAAAAAGTAGTAAAATTTTTGCCGTGATGTTTAATCAGCGGACTGATCATCTGTATCGCAAAATGAAAGAGATTGTTGATAGTGGCGAATTTGGCCAAATCAAAAGGACAAACTGGATAATCACAAACTGGTACCGCTCGCAAGCCTATTATGATTCAGGAGGATGGCGAGCTACATGGGCTGGTGAAGGAGGTGGGGTTTTAATCAATCAATGTCCTCACAATCTTGATTTATGGCAATGGATTTGCGGTATGCCCGTGCGTGTTCGAGCATTTTGTCATGAAGGCAAATGGCATGACATAGAAGTCGAAGATGATGTTACTGCTTACGTGGAATATGAAAATGGAGCTACCGGAGTTTTCATAACTAGTACGGCGGACGCACCCGGTACAAATCGCTTTGAAGTAATGCTTGAAGGCGGGAAACTGGTATGTGAAGATGGCAAATTACATGTTTTCAAATTGGATGTAAATGAAAGAGAGTTTAACCTTGTTAACAAGGAAGGATTCAAAGCGCCAGCTTTCGTACATTCGATAGCTGAAACCGATGGAGAGTCTCCGCAACACATAGGAGTTTTGAAAAGTTTTGCGGCTGCAATTTTACGTGAAGAACCGCTTATTGCAGATGGAATTGAAGGTATCAGAGGACTTAGCGTATCAAACGCGATGCACCTTTCGTCCTGGCTTGGCAAGACGGTGTCATTGCCAATTGATGAAGAACTGTTTTTGAGCGAACTAAAAAAACGCATATCAACCTCTAAAATTAAGACTCAACAATCATTTTTTCTGGATACAACAGGGACATATACTGTCTAAATGAATAAAAATCAGATAGGAGAGGATCTAAAACATGAGTAAGATGAAAAAAGCAGCGCAACTTTTCACTGTCAGGGAATTTGTAAGGACACCTTCGGATATCAAAGAAAGCTTTAAGAAAATTAAAAGCATTGGATATGATGCTATACAAGTATCAGCTATAGGGCTAATCGAACATCAACATTTGAAGGACTTAGCAGATTCGGCAGGGTTAACGATCTGTGCCACTCACATAGGGTTTGACCGTTTGAAAAACGAGCTAGAGGATGTAATAAAGCAACATAAAATTTGGGAGTGCAAATATGTCGGGTTAGGTGCAATGCCGGCAGAATATAGAAAAAGTCAGGAAGGTTATATTGAATTTTCTAAGCTTGCTTCCGGATATGCAAAAACTTTAGCTGAAAATGGTCTGCGATTCATATATCACAATCATAACTTTGAGTTTGTAAAATTTAATGGCATAACCGGCATGGAAATGTTATTGAACGAAACTGATCCTGAAACATTTGATTTTGAGATTGATACATATTGGATACAGGCAGGTGGAGCAAATCCTGTAGATTGGATTAGAAAAGTCCGAAGTCGCATGAGAGTTGTTCATTTTAAGGATATGGGAGCTGAGCTTGACTTTAAATCTATAATGGCTGAAGTTGGGGAAGGTAACATGAATTGGCATGCCATAATCGATGCCTGTCACGATATTGGTGTTGAATGGTGTGCTGTTGAGCAGGATATATGCAAAAGAGATCCATTTGAATCATTGGCAATAAGTCTTAAAAACCTTAAAGAATTTGGACTCTAAACTATTTGGAGGTTAAGACAATGAGGTTAGGATGCTGCGCAGGAATTGAGCAAAACAAGATATTAGCTGATATAGGGTATGATTATATTGAATTGCCTCTGGCGAAAATCATGGAAATTTCGGAGCGTGATTTCTTAATTTTGAAAGACGAGTTATCCTCCTGGAGAATTAAACCGGAAGTATGTAACGTTTTTTTTCCTTCACACTTGCGGCTAACAGGTGCTGAAGTTGATTTTGATGCTGTTATGCGTTATGTTGAAATCGCTTTGGCAAGGGCATCGCATTTAGGTGTTGACACTATAGTTTTTGGAAGTGCAGGAGCTAAGAATGTTCCTATCGGCTTTCAAAAGGCTAAAGCGTGGGAACAATTGGTAAAAATGCTTAAAGATTGGCATCATATAGCGCTAAAGCATGATATCGTTATAGCTATTGAACCGCTCAACAGGACTGAGAGTAACATAATAAACACAACAAGAGAAGGACTTGAGATAGTTAAGCAGGTTAACTGCGACAATGTCAGATTGCTGATCGATTACTATCACTTTGGAATTGGCATGGAAGATCTAAATATCATTTATGAAGCGGCACCTTATCTTGCACATGTACATGTAGCAAGGCTTTTAGGAAGAGCATTTCCTTCCGATATAAGTGAAGATGATTATGAGATGTTTTTCGAGAAACTATATAGCATTGCATATGCGGGAAGAGTAAGCGTTGAAGGAGTAACAAAAGATTTGGAAACTGATGCTAA
>Ga0209616_1000395_pt1 | contig 12345 bp, 17 predicted proteins | sample FlocCalmetaG_FD_184153 | JGI IMG/M metagenome (GOLD analysis project Ga0209616, IMG submission 184153) | Freshwater bacterial and archeal communities from Indian Creek, Illinois, USA - Floc-Cal metaG (SPAdes) (version 2) | ecosystem: Environmental > Aquatic > Freshwater > Unclassified ...
GTCTCTGTAACCCTGCACAATGGAAAGATAGAGCCGGCCATTACTCTTGCTTGTTTTTAACTGCATATCAACACCTCCAATTACTATCTATTATACCATAAAATACAACAATACACAACAATAAATATCTCTAAATTTGACAAAAAGCCCAGCACACTCGATGTTTACAGGGGTTCAGAGACTTCTCTTAAATTGACTGCTGCAAAACCAGGGAGTTAAAAGGGACGTAACGAACTTTTAAATCAAAGCTTAGTTAAGCTTAGCACAATTGGCAGCAAGTTGCATCAATTGTTGTCCACTGATATAATTAACATTGTGCAAGCTGGTGTATTTTGTAAATTTGGTGCATGTTAAACAGGAAGATGGAGGTAAGCAAATGAAAACTAAAAAGTGGTTTATTTTTATGATTGCGGTCGTTTTAATGATGGCGTTGATGGTAGGCTGTGGCGAAGGCTCACCCGACAACGATGGCGAGGGAGAAGATGAGCCGGAAGAAGAAGGCAATGCTAACAGTGGTAATCCTGTGGCCAGTCTGTCATTTCTCCATGGAGTTGAGGGGGCTTTACCGCCTGCCTAAGCTGGCAGCTATTACAGAAGGCCATGCCTGGCACTGATGATTTTGGAAACTGCTGCACTCCGTAAAGGATGGTTTGTATGTCCGCAGGCCGGAAAAAGACGCTGTTTAAATTTCTTGTGAAAGTGCTCCTGTTGCTACACCTTTTCCTGTTCCCTGCAGCCGTGCTGATGTGGGGCAAGGGCTATGTAGGGCTGGTGCGTCATTTACATGAGGGAGTCGTATACGAGGTTACTTCCATTGTGCTAGTTGAACCGTTCCGTTGGTTTCCCCGCTTCAACCGCCTGTGGGAGGGAATTTTCCTCAGGGGTGGGGGTATCCGATCTGTAACGGAGATGATTCGGGTCACAATGAATAACCCCCCAGAGCTTACCAGCCGGGTGTAATGCCATTTGATTACCGTTTGGGAGTCGCCATAATGTATAAGCCGGAAGAGTTTTGGTTTCCAGTGCCCCGTGGCGGGTGGGAGATGCTTTTCCTTGTTGTTGGTTCTATTTTTTATGTTGTTACTGCTCCGTACCGCATCCTTTTTTTCTTGCCGCTGCTGCTGTCTCCCCGCCTACTGGTTTGGCCTGTGGCCGTTCTCTGGGCTATGCTGTGGGTAGCGAGCTGGCTTTGGGGATTGACAGTTGCTTATCGCCGGTTACAAAAGGCAATTCGGGAGGACATCAAAAAGTTTGCCGGGGATATGCCTGGAGAAGATTTAAACAAAAAATCACGATACTAGTGATAATGGTTTATGTTGTCACCATTTGGGGATTATTAGAAGGGACTGCAAGATAAACAGTTCTCTCTAAAGTATAAAGGCGAAGCAGGTCAAGCAGCTCCGCCTTTATACTTTAGAGACATTACGGCCGTAGAAAATTTCCAACATTTCTCTTTTTAGCCGCTGTTTAATTTTACGTCGCTCACTCGGTGCTAAATCTTTTTTGGCAATACCGAAGAGATAATTGTCTAAGTCGAACTCTCTAAGAATCATCTTCGTATGAAAAATATTTTCCTGATAAACATTGACATCAATCGACTGATATTTTTCCTTTGTGCTTCCGGGAATATAGTTTTGGATAGAATTAATCTTATGATCAATAAAATATTTCCGTCCGTTAACATCACGGGTAAAGCCTCGCACACGATAATCGATGGTCATAATATCTGACTCAAAGCTATGAATCAAGTAATTCAGCGCTTTCAACGGGGAAATATGACCGCAAGTTGAAACGTCTATATCGGCGCGAAAAGTGCTGATCCCGTCGTCTGGGTGGCTCTCCGGATAAGTATGCACCGTTATGTGACTTTTATCCAAGTGACCGACAATCGATTCAGGCAGTGGCCCAGGTGCTTCGTTCTCTGACTGGGCATCATATGCTTGGCCTTCGGCAATCAAAATCGTCACGCTGGCGCCTTGAGGGTCGTAATCTTGCTTAGCAATATTTAAAACAGTGGCGCCGATAATAACTGCCACGTTTGTAAGAATACTGGTGAGACGTTCCGCGTTATATTGCTCATCAATATAATCAATGTAGCCGCGCCTGTCATCCTCTTTTTTTGCATAACAGATATCATACATGTTAAAGCTGAGCGACTTTGTTAGGTTATTGAAGCCATACAGTTTAAGCTTCTTAAAGGATTTAATTTCCATTTGTCACATCCTGGATCTTAGTAATTTGTTCTGGTATATATTATAACCAGTTGCTTTGTTTAGAAACAAGCTCTATGATGCTTACTCTGGCGGATGACATCCTAGGCAGTTATTATACGTTGCTTCGGGGAAAGTAAACATAGCATCATGAGAAGGCACAATATCCGCATGACAGCCGAGGCAGAAAGACATAGTGCCACCGACAGGATGGGTGGTTTTAGGGGCTCCGCCGTGACAGAGCATACAGTTTTCAAAATAACCAAAAGTAGCCTTATGCCAATCAATTTCCTGCCTATGGCAAATATCGCAGTTGCCTTCATAGCGGCCATCAAGGCCATGGCTAACTAAGATCGGACCAGCTGCGGACAGCTCAGGCGCCAGCACGATCACGCGGACAAAAATACCAAAGATGGTCATTACTGCTAAAGAAAATAGAAAAAATTCCTTAATCGTTTTTTCCTTTGTAGGTTTTCCCATAGTAACCTCCCGCATCTTTAATCGATAAAATATGATACCAGCGTATAGTTATTCTATCCTCAAGACAATAAACCTGCCGCCGGTGAAAATTTTGTCAGATGAGTTGCATGCAAATAAATATGACCGCGCAATTATATTTAGTTCAATTGAAAATGACTGGCTTGAAGCCATTATTGCTTTGCCGGAACAAATCTTTTACAATACAGGGATTGCGACATATGTCTGGATAGTCTCAAACCGTAAAAACGATAATTTGAAAAAAGGGCCGGTTCGGATAGGGAAGGTGCAACTTGTTAATGGTGTAGATTTTTACAAAAAATGCGCAAAAGCCTTGGCAATAAGCGCTTTATAACTTAACTCAACCGCTTCTCTTTTAAATTCCTCAGTATACTTCCTACGGGTTCCTGCCATTGCTTGTACACCTCCCGAGATAATTATAGTATCCTTATCTCAGTGTCTGGCAAACCGGGGGAGAGGCAAACAGATGATGACTATCCATCAATTAAGGTATGAGTTTGGAGAAAGGTTCTATCTTGACAATGAAGGCAATAAAGTCAGTTTCCTGGAATATGTTTCGAGCATGTATCGCTCCAAAGAGCCAATTTGGCTTATGAAATTTCTTGAACATCTAAAAGAAGAAGAGCAGCTTGTGAAGTTAATTGAGGAAAATGAATAGAAGGTAAAAGCCTTCTATTTTTTTGTTTTCCCAGCTAGGGTTTGGACAGTTATTTTCTCACCTACTCGAACACGAAAACGGGAGCATCTGGATAAGTGTTTATGCGTAGAAATGCTGCGTAGAAATGTAATTCTGCGCTATAATGTGATTGTATTGGTTCAGTTATGCACTCAAAACGGGGCCGTAACTGTTAAAAAAAATTGCGTAGAATTATTTATACGCATTTTATGGGGAGAGTGAGTATGTTAGAGAGATTTATTAATGAAGGGCTGAGGGGTAAGAGCAAAACCACTGTGAGGACTTATAACCATGCACTACAGCAGTTCCAGGATTGGTTGGTCGGAGTTGACGCAGACCTGGACACCTTTGGCAGAGTGGATGTGCAGCAATACATAGATTATATGGCCAGCAAGAAGAAATCAGCCGCTACAATCAATATAGTGTTTAGTGCCATAAAGAAATTTGCCAAATGGGCCAACAGGCCAGAAACCGTAGTCAATCCGTTATTCCCTGAAAAAATGCTTATTTGGACAAGGACTACGGCTAATTTTATGTGCAAACAGCGTGTTCTACTACCACCTAGGAAATAGGGGCGCACCACGATTTATTTTAATTTTTTCATATGTGCATCCCCAGATAGAACAATTTACTTGTTCCTCAATAGCCTGTTCAAAACCAAGCTGTAGCCAAACACGATTCTTCAGTGAAGGCATAAAGGGTTGCAGCATCCATGTTGAGATGCGGATTGCTTCCACTAGACTATATAGAACCAAAGAGAGTTCATTGTGCTTTTCATCTTTAAATAACTGCCATGGTGCTGACTCGTCAATATTGCGGTTGCCTTTCCCAACAAAACTTATGACTTCTGACAGAGCGTCAGCAAATTGCATCCGTTCCATGAAGTTGTGATATTTACTAATTGCATTTTCTGCTTCTTTTCCAAGTTCATTGGCGAAACTGTTCTGTTTTGTCGGCACTGGTATATGGCCATTGCTGAATTTATTTATCATTGCAGTTGTGCGGCTTATTAGATTGCCGAAATCATTAGCTAAGTCATTATTGTATGTTGTCACTAGTCCTTCTAATGAGAAATTTCCATCCTGTCCCCATGGCACTACCCTCATCAAATAGAAACGGATTACATCTGCGCTGTATTGCTCAATTAATTCAAATGGGTCGAGAACCACTCCACTTGACTTGCTCAGCTTTTCCCCTTTCAGGTTGATAAATCCATGTCCAAATATTTTCCTCGGTAGTGGCAATTGTAGGGCCAGAAGGATGGACGGCCAGATAACACAGTGAAACCATGTAATGTCTTTGCCCACGATATGCACATCTGCTGGCCATGTAGTTTGGTAAGCTGCCTCATCAAAGAGATACCCTGAGCCTGTAAGGTAGTTTAAAAGGGCATCAAACCAGACATAAACAGTATGATTATGGTCTTGTGGGAAGGGGATGCCCCAATGGCTGTTTGAGGAACGAGAAATGCTTATGTCCCTCAATCCTTCCTTGAGTCGGTTTTTTATTTCATTCCTGCGCGTCTCAGGCTCAATAAACTCAGGGTTTTCTTCGATATGTTGTTCCAGTCGATTCTGAAAATAACTTAAAGTAAAAAAGTAGTTTTCTTCGTTAACCCATGCAACCTTTTTAGAAGGATGATTTGGGCAGAGCCCGTCAAGCAATTGGTCTTTTTGCAGAAAAGCCTCACAAGATTCACAGTATAGCCCTGAATACGAATCTTTACGGATAAAGCCTTTATTCCAAAGGGTTTCCACTGCATTTTGGACAACAGCTATATGGTCATCATCTGTTGTCCTGATAAAGCGGTCAAAAGATATATTTAGGACACGACATAGTTCCCGGAACTGAGATGCCATATTATCGCAATAGGCTTTCGGTTCGAGGCCAAGTGAATGTGCACTTTTTAAAACATTTGTACTATGTTCATCTGTGCCGACAAGAAGAGTTGTTTGAATGCCGACCATATTTTTATACCGCTTCAACACATCGGCTCCAATCTTTTCATAAGCGTGGCCAAGATGAGGTTTGCCGTTAATGTAGTCAATAGCTGTCGTAATATAAAATCTTTTCATTTGGATTTGCCTCCTTGAAATTAATAAAACCCCCAGGACAACAGTCCTGGGGGCGAAAGATACACTTCCGCGGTACCACCCCAATTTTGCTAAGTGAAATTACCCAGCCTCTTCAGGTACAATCATACCCTGGCACTGTAACGTGTGCGTTTAAGAGTAACGGCTTAGCCTACTCAAACTCTATATTTCGGCCAGCAGCTCAGGGGCCATGTTCGTCAGGGGCCAGACATCGGTTCTCAACAAATCCGACTCTCTGTAGTCTTACCGTCTGAGTACTCTCTCCACCATCATCGCTTTTATTTACTACAATATTTAATTAGAGGTATCTTACCACCTGGAAATTTACATGTCAAGTAATGCTTTTTCTTTGTGAACGGACTGTGATATTGTCACCCTGTAAGCGGTCTGAGAAAATGTCACTATGAGAGGAGATATTTTCTTGAAACCGAAGGAAGCAAAAAGGGTGAACGTTGCGGAGCAGTTAGTACAGGGAACCATCACAGTTTCCCAGGCAGCAAGGCTACTATGTCTTTCTGAGCGCCAAGTCAAACGAATCAAGAAAGGAGTTAAAAATGAAGGGCTGACTTACCTAGTGCATAAGAACAGGGGCAGCAAACCTAAACATGCAATCAGCGAGGATACTCGCCGTGAAGTGGTTAAGCTTGCATTGACGGAATTTAAAGGAGCAAGTTGCAGTCATATGGCTGAACTACTGGAGGATCACCGGCAAATCCTTATTTCCCCCCGTTCCATACGACGTATCTTAGCCAAAGACGGTATTGCCAACGTGCATTCACAAAAAGCTCCACGACGACGTGGTAGACGGGAGAGAATGCCCCAGGAAGGCATGCTCGCACAGATTGATGCCAGTCCCTTTCTTTGGCTTGAAGACCGGGGACCTGAAATGAGCCTGCACGGCGTTATCGACGATGCTTCAGGTAAAGTTTTAGGGCTACGGTTTGAACAAGAAGAATGTCTGTCAGGTTATATGCATGTTTTAAGGCAAACGGCTGAAAACGAAGGAATCCCACGCCAGTTCTACAGCGACCGTCATACTATCTTCTTTTCTCCAAACAAAGATAAGCTTTCAATCGAGGAGGAACTTGCAGGTAAAAAGGCAGCTCTAACCCAGTTTGGCCGCATCTTGGACGAGTTAGGCGCTTCCCAGATCCCCGCTTACTCACCCCAGGCCAAAGGTCGAGTAGAACGACTCTGGCGTACACTGCAGCACCGTTTGATGATCGAAATGCGTATTGCCAATATCTGCTCTTTGGATGAGGCAAATGACTTTCTCCAAGGCTTTATCAAGAAATTTAATAAACAATTCGCAGTCAAACCAGCAGATCCACTACCTGCCTATTTGCCTACTCCTGCAGATCCAGACACAATTATCTGCATTAAAAACAAGCGCAAAGCCTCAAACGGGTCTACTGTTTCCTACCTAGGACAAACATACCAGCTACTCAAAGAAAACGGCTCTATAGCCCTGCTGCGCCCAGGAAGCACAGTCCAAGTCTTAACCCACCTCAATGGCTTCCTGAGCGCTCTATATGAGGGCAATCGGTTCTCAGTGCAAGTATGCACTAAAGCAGATCCAGTTACACCAGCTAAGACCTGCGAGAAACCGAAATCTAAAACCAAACCAGCCGACAACCATCCCTGGAGAAATACGCGGACTCCTAAACCAATTGCATCAGAAATAGAACTGTATGTCAAAAAGCGTTGCCAAAGATAAAATGCCTTTACATAAAATGAGGGGTGACATTTTTTCAGTCCAATTTAATTACTTTTAGGGTGACATTTTCACTGGCCATTGACAGTAATGCTTTTTCTTTTATTTTATTCTATATAAAACGATTAATACTTGACCTTAGCGATATACAAACATGAAATTAGGGGAATGCCCAATTTGTCTCTCACTAAAAGTAGTTACGCCCGGGTGGCATACGATGTTAAGAACTATATCCTATGACATTTACGGTTCTGATTCCCAAAACAGCAGGAAAAATCCAATTATTGCAGAAATAAGGAAGAAAATCGTGCTATAATTTGGAGGTTATATAATGGCGTTTAAGCGGTGTGATGGATTTGTAGGTTCGGCACCACAGAAATTCATTGATAATTCACTATTAATATAGTAATTTATAGAAATTCTTTCTTTAAAGGGGTGAGGGTGATAAAAGATATATTAAATTATGCAGGTCTTGCTTTGGGACTATTATTAAGTAGCTTGGGAATATTTTTATCAATTAAGTTTAGGAGAGTTAGGGTACCAACATATCTTCAAAAAAATATGTTGCTGATTAAAGATTATGTTAGTAGCATTAATAGTCTAAATATTCTATATAAGGGTCATGAAATACAAAATCTAACATCTACAGCACTTTATATTTGGAATAAAGGGAAAGAAACTATAAATTACTGCGATATAGCAGAAGCAGACCCCCTACTTATTAAAACTAAAAATTGTGCAAAGATATTAGATGCAAGCATTGTTTATATGCACAATCCCGCAAACAATTTTCTTATTGAAGTCAATGAAGATGTAATTAGAGTAATATTTGATTACTTTGATTTCGCTGAAGGAATAATTATAAATATCCTTCATACAGGAAAAATAGGGGATGAGATTGAGGTACAAGGAACATTTAAAGGTGCGGGTAAAATACGTCGCCATGATGCTACTAGTGCAAATATGAGGATAAACATTGGCTTAGCAATTGTTTTGTTAATTAATTTTCTACTTATGCTAATTACCTTCAACAATATTTACTGGATTTTTGCTTCGCCATTTTTAATAGGAGCTTTCATGCTATATTTAAATACTATTAATAATGATTCTGTAAAAGTGTTTCAGAAGGCCTTCATAATTAAAAATTCGACATACAGTAAAGATATTTAGAAATATAAGTATTTATATGGAAATGAAAAGGATGATGGATAGTAAATATAATGATAATTAATCCTCCTAATGAGCTTAAGGACGGAACACTATATAAAGAGTTAGAGCAATTTGAAGCAAACTACGCCAGCGTTGTTATGAATTATTTACGTTTCATTAATGTGTTGCCATTCTGTTGCCCATTTGTTGCCCGAATGTACGATACATATCGTGTAGGTTGAAATATTTACCTATTCTCTCGCCCAGGAATGCTTGTTTTAAAGGGTTTTTCGAACTACATGAACGTAACGGAAGCTTTGAAACGTAAGCGTCAAACAGTTCCCACGTATTCAGAATCCTTTTTTTAAGATACTCTACAATGTAGAGATCGCTAAAGGGGGATTTTTTCTATGACGAAGTTAGAGCGACAATCTTTATGGAAAACCAGAATTTCTGAATTCAAAGCGAGCGGACTGTCTGTTCAAGTTTGGTGTGCCAATCAAGATGTAAAACCCTATCAATTGTGGTATTGGTTACGGAAAGATCGTGACGTATCATCTTCGGAACATGGGCTTTCGTGGCTTCCGTTGGACTTAAGTGATGACGGTGTTCAGCCAACCTTGCTAGTTCGAATTGGCCGTGTTGCTATAGAAGTTAAGCACGGCTTCGACCCAAAGTTGCTTCTTGATGTCGTGAACACGCTTGTACAATGATTAGCGAAGTAAGATTGGAAAGGGTTTACCTTGCCTGCGGAAACACAGATCTGCGTAAGTCCATTGATGGGTTAGCCGTTTTGGTGAAGGAAGGATTCCAACTAGATCCGTTCTCTTTGTCATTGGCGGTGGTAAACTGACCCTATATGGCGGATGAAAACTGACCCCCTCCTGAAAAAAAGGAGGAGAAGGAATGGAAGCCAAGGAAACTCTCACTCATGAAAATAATCATGGGAGAGAAGAGAATATGCTATCACTGAACCTATGGAGCGAAATCCGCCTGATGGCTAAGCTCGGCAAAGGTATTAAAGTAATTGCACGCGAACTGGATATTAGTAAAAACACCGTCAAGAAAGCATTACGGCAAAAACAATACCAACCGTATCAGCGCAAGAACGCTACAAAAGGGCTGCTCACAGAATTTATGCCGTTTTTGCTGGAGCGGTCTCCCGAGCTTGGTTTTAACGCAACCAGCCTTTATCGGGAGCTTAAGGGGAAAGGCTACACCGGCGGCTATACTTTAGTTAAGGAAGCCATCCGGCCATTGCGGGAAACCCACCGGCAGTTGGAAGCGGCCACCGTCCGCTTTGAAACCCCACCGGGTTTGCAGGCTCAAATGGATTGGGGCACAAAGCAAGTAATCATAAACTGCAGCTTGGTGAGAATCCATATCTTCGTCATGGTGCTTAGCTATTCCCGAGCCTGTTATGTGGAATTTACCCTGGATGAAAAACTCTCCACCTTGATCGCTTGTCATGAACGGGCATTCCGCTGGTTTGGGGGCGTGCCTGAAGAGATTCTCTACGACAACCCCAAGACGATCGTCTTGGAGCGCGGCACCGCCAGCGCCCGGATGAACCCTAAGTTCGAAGATTTCTGTAAGCACTATGGTTATTCGGCTCGCTTATGCCGACCCTATCGGGCTAAAACCAAGGGTAAAGTGGAATCCGGAGTGAAATACGTCAAACGCTCTTTTTTGCCGGGTCAAGAATTCCCCTCCCTGGAGACGGCCAATGAACAGGTTTGGCGTTGGATTCAAGAAGTTGCCGATCAGCGCGTTCATGGCACCGTCCACGAAAAACCGGCAGAACGCTTCCAGCGGGAAGACCTGCGCTCCATCTCAGGACAACGACCCTACCTGCTGCAGGAATGCCTGCTGCGCAAAGTGGCGACCGATTGCCTAGTCTCGTATCAATCCAGCCGGTATTCCGTTCCCTGGAAGTATATCCACCAAACCGTGGACATCCAAGACCGTTTAGACGGCTCTCTTTGTATTTACCACCAAGGCACCCTCATCGCAAAGCATCCAAAATCGGCTAGGAAACACCAAGTGGTGATGAATCCCGAACACTATCGCGGACTCTTGGAGAGACCAGTTCCCAAGGAACCATTGCGCCTAGTGTCCTTGCAGCCGGATGTGCAGGTTCGGAATCTGCAGGTGTATGAATCTCTGGCGGCAGGGGGTGTCCTTTATGGATAACCCGCAGTTGCTTAGGATCCAGGAAAACCTAAAAACCCTGAAATTAAACCGCACAAACCTGCGTCTGGAAACTCTCCTTCAGGAAGCTGGCAGGAACGAAGTCAGCTACACTGACTTTCTGGATCGGGTGCTGGAAGAAGAGATCGCGCTGAAGGTGGAAAAGCATATGGCCCTCAACACCACGCTTGCCAAACTGCCCTATGTGAAAACCTTGGAAGCGTTTGACTTCAGCTTTCAACCTTCAATTGATCCCAAGATCATCCGGGAATTGGCCACCTGCACCTTCATTGAACGGGCTGAAAACGTGATCTTTCTCGGTCCTCCCGGCACCGGCAAAACCCATCTGGCTGTCTCATTAGGTCTTAAAGCCATCCAAAGGCGCTGCCGGGCTTTATTCACCACCGCCGCCGCTTTAATCGCCAACCTTAACAAAGCTTATGCCGAGAACCGTTTGGAGGAAAAACTCAAAGCCTATTGTATCCCCAAAGTTCTCATCATTGATGAAATTGGCTATGTCCCCATTGACGTTCATGGCGCACACCTTCTCTTCCAACTCATATCACGCCGCTATGAGAAAGGCTCGATGATCCTCACCAGCAACCGGGGATTCGGCCAGTGGGGCGAAATCTTTGGTGACACCATCATTGCCACCGCCATCTTAGACCGCTTGCTCCACCACAGCACGGTCATCAACATCAAAGGTGAATCCTACCGCCTGAAAGAAAAACAACGGGCAGGGTTAGTTCGAAAACCGTTGGAGATGGCTATGGCCTCAGGAGGTGATGCGGAACTGCCAATGTCGATGTCATAGAAGAGTCGATTCATCTTTTGGGGGTCAAAATTCAAGTGCCCAAAAGGGTCAACTTTGGAGCGCCATTGACACTCTTCCTGCCTTTACGTGTTCCGTGTTCTGTAACCGCAAGCGAGATAAGTTGAAAATTCTACACTGGGAACATAATGGATTCTGGCTTTACTACCGTCGGCTTGAGAAAGACAAGTTCCAGTGGCCACAAAAAGACGGTGTCGGTGTTACCGCTATTAGCCGACGTGAGTTGCGGTGGCTGCTAGATGGACTACCGTTAAAGCAGCGTCATGCACACCCAGAAGTAACTGCACGAATCGTACTTTAAGAGTAAATAAATTTGCGAAGAAGCCTTGTTTCTAAAGGGTTTTTGGCACTTGATGTCGAATTGAATAGTATGGAAAACACAGCAAAATCTGTAGAACAACTTGAGAATGAATGTGCCAAACTTCAGCAGCAGGTGACTGAACTGTCGGTCAAATTATCCTGGTATGAGGAACAGTTTCGGCTTTCCCAGCAGCGGCGTTTTGGTTCTTCCAGTGAGCAAACTCACCCAGATCAGCTAAACATTTTTAATGAAGCTGAAGTGGATACAAAGCCGGCTCAACCTGAACCTACCATAGAAGAGGTTACGTACAAACGTAAAAAGCAAAAAGGTCAGCGTGAGGAGCAGCTTAAGGGACTGCCGGTCGAAACAATTGATTACTACCTATCTCCGGAAGAACAGGTATGCACTTGTGGAGGGCCGCTACATGAAATGAGTACAAAGGTTCGGCAAGAAATAAAAGTGATCCCTGCCCAGGTCTCTGTGGTCAAACATGTACAACACGTCTATGCGTGTCGCCGTTGTGAGCAGGAAAACATAAAAACCAGAATCGTTACCGCACCAATGCCTGCCCCTGCACTTCCGGGCAGCATTGCGTCACCAACTGCTCTTGCCTTTATCATGACACAGAAGTACGTAGATGGTATGCCCCTGTACCGCCAAGAGCAGCAGCTTGAACGCTTTG
>Ga0209616_1000397_pt1 | contig 12342 bp, 12 predicted proteins | sample FlocCalmetaG_FD_184153 | JGI IMG/M metagenome (GOLD analysis project Ga0209616, IMG submission 184153) | Freshwater bacterial and archeal communities from Indian Creek, Illinois, USA - Floc-Cal metaG (SPAdes) (version 2) | ecosystem: Environmental > Aquatic > Freshwater > Unclassified ...
TCCTTTTTCTTGCGCCATATTGTTAAAAATCGCTTCCGCCATGCTGCTTCGGCATGTGTTTCCGGTACATACAAATAGTATTTTTTTCATACAGTCGGACCTCCCTTTTCAATCCGCATTGACAACGTTAAATCCCGCGGCCTTAAGCATTCGGTTCATTATCGCCAATCCCTCATTTTGTGTGCTTAATCCTTCCGCAAGTATTACATCGACTCCCAGCACGTCAAACTCGCGAAGCGACGCAAAGAGATTTGAAGCATATATTTGAGGCGCAAGTCTGCTTCCGGGCGTTAACACGCAATAATCTTCAGGATATTGCGAAGCTGTTTCGCTCGTCGCCAATATTCCGACCCTTTTTCCTACATTCGAAAACCCTTTGGCCATTTGTCTGATTTTAGGAACTACATTCAACATTTCCCCGCAAACAACTATCATCTCAGCTTGCGGCGCATAATGGGTATGTTTCATCCCCGGAGAAGCGACTGACCCGCCAAAGTCAAATGCGTTTAAAACGCTTTCATCTATCAGAACTTCTCCTAAAACTTGCTTTAGCATCTCGGCTGTGACGCCGCCGGGTCTTAATATAACCGGAATTTCGCGGGTTAAGTCAAGCACAGTTGATTCTAATCCTATATTTGTCTTGCCTGCGTCAATTATAAGAGGAATTCTGCCGTCCATGTCGGAAAGCACATGCACAGCGTCAGTCGGGCTTGGCCGACCTGAACGGTTAGCACTGGGCGCTGCAATCGGAAGATCACTTTTTGATATTATTTCAAGGGCTACCGGATGAGCCGGCATCCTTATCGCAATCGTGTCAAGCCCTGCCGTTACGCCTTTTGCCGCTGCCCCGGAAGATAAAAGCACTAAAGTCAGCGGTCCCGGCCAAAACTTTTCCGCAAGCTTTATCGCTATATCGGGAATTTCTCGTACAAGAGGCTTAATTTGCGCAAAGTGAGCTATATGAACAATAAGAGGATTGTCCGAAGGACGTCCCTTTGCAGCAAACACCTTTTCAACAGCCTTATTGTCTAGTGCGTTGCATCCTAAGCCGTATACGGTTTCAGTGGGAAACGCCACCACCTCTCCCGCTACCAGTAAATTGACCGCATCGTTTATAACCGCGCATCCATCCTGTACATCCGCCCTTAATACCCTTGTCCTCAATTGCAATACTCCAATCTCAACCTCGTTCACTGTTGCTATTACTGTAACAAGATTGTGTGCTTGTTTTAAAGCTAGATCAATCCCGACATAACAATCCCTGCTATCGCTCCTAAAACCGCCAAAAAACCCGATATACGACCTTTATACACATCTCTTGACTTAGGCATCAACTCTCCTAAAATAAGGTAGAGCATAGCCCCTCCGGCGAATCCTAAGGATACGCTTACGAAAAGATGGGAAATGTCTCCTAAAAGATATCCAGAAATCGCTCCCACACCTGTTGGTATCCCTGCAAAGAAGGCGATGATCAATACTTTAAGTCTTCCCATGCCGCCAAGGCTCATAGGAATCGCCATTGCAACCCCTTCCGATATGTCGTGAATGCCTATTACAAGGCTGAGCCCCAATCCATAGGACTCAAAAGCGCTGAATCCCGAACCTATCGCAAGCCCTTCCGGAAAATTGTGAAGCGCTATAACCATACCCATAAAAATACCCGCTCTTTTATATTCCTGCGAAATTTTGCCGCCATTTTTCGCAGGATATGACTGTATCAGCTCATCGCATACAGCAACCAGAAATACCCCTGCAACCACCCCTAATAGCCCTATGCCCATACCCGCTATTAAAAACGCCTCCGGCAATATGTCAAAGCATACCACCGCTATCATAAGACCTGCAGAAAAACTGAGAGAACCGCTTAAAAAGCGCCTGCTTGGCCTGGCCACCGATAAAGCGATCATTCCGCCTAAACCCGTCCCCGCAATCGCAACAGTCGCACCGACAAGAGAACTCATCAACAAACCGTCCATTTTTAAAAAACACCTCGCCTTGCAAAGCTTTTGGCCAAGCGACAAAACCTTCGAAACAAAAGCCCAATTCTATGGCTCCATTTAAGCTTTGCCCGTGATCGCTTCTATAGCCAATCTTTAGTATTGTATTCAAAGGCGTTTTGAGGTATTCTACGCAAATTAAAACGATTTTTGCTTCTTGCGGTTAAAACTTTATTAAACCGCAAAATTAGCTTAATCCGCCTGATCGTTTAAGCTCTCGGCCTGATCCGCCGCAACCAGCGCATCGAGCATCTCTGATATTTCTCCGTCTAAAAAGCTTTCAAGATTATACATAGTCATCGTGATCCTGTGATCGCTTATTCTGCCTTGCGGAAAATTGTAAGTGCGTATCCGCTCGCTTCTGTCTCCAGTTCCAATCTGGCTTTTTCTCGCCTGAGCATATTCTTTATGCTGTTGCGTCTGCATCATATCAAGAAGCCTTGCCCTTAAAACCCTAATTGCCTTTTCCTTGTTTTTAAGCTGCGATTTCTCATCCTGACAGCTTACAACTATGCCTGTAGGATTATGGGTGACCCTGACCGCCGAATCGGTGGTGTTGACGCTTTGACCTCCGTTACCTGAGGATCTAAATACGTCTATCCTTAAATCATTAGGATTTATCTCGACCTCAACCTCTTGCGCTTCAGGCAGCACAGCCACAGTGGAAGTGGAAGTGTGTATCCTTCCTCCTGCCTCCGTTTTAGGCACGCGCTGCACCCTGTGAACTCCGCTTTCGTATTTCAATCGGCTGTATGCCCCTTTGCCCTCGAGCACAAACACGATCTCTTTAACTCCGCCTATATCTGTAAAGCTTGAGCTTAAAATTTCCGCTTTCCATCTGTTGCGTTCCGCAAATCTGGTATACATTCTGTAAAGCTCTGATGCGAAAAGTGCCGCTTCATCGCCGCCTGCCCCGGCTCTGACCTCAACCACCACGTTTTTTCCGTCATTTGGATCTTTAGGTATGAGCAAACGTTTCAATTCCATAGTCAGCGCTTCAATATCATGCTCAAGCCCATCTAATTCCTCTTGCGCCATCACCTTAAGCTCCCTATCAAGGTTTTCGGAAAGCATCTGTCTTACTTCCTCGGCTGATTTTAGCGCATCTTTGTATTCCCGATATTTTTGAATCAGATACTCCATATCTGCAAATTCTTTGGCTAGCTTGTTCCACTCAGCCTGATTTACGATAATATCGGGATTCGACATATCAGCGCTTACTCTATCGTATCTTTTTTCTAATTCGTCTAATTTGTTCCACATAAAAATCGCTCCTTTTTAGCCCTCGCCAATACTACCCTGTCTATCATTGCGAGATCCTTAACCTTCTCGATATCTTTATAATTTCCGTTTTCTTTAAGCATCTCAGCTACACAATCAGCCTGATCGTGCCCCACTTCGACCGCAAGAAATCCTCCGTCTCTTAAAAACAAAGCAGCTTGCACCACTATTTCCCGATAAAAGCAAAGCCCATCTATACCGCCGTCTAGCGCTGTTTCAGGTTCATACATCCTTACCTGCGGCTCTAGTTCTAAGATGTCTGCACTCTTTATGTACGGAGGGTTTGAAACAATTATATCAAAAACAAAGCCGTTTTCCAGAGGTTTAAACATATCCCCGGCTAAAAACTCAATTTTATGATTAACACCGTTTAAGCGAGCGTTCTCACGCGCCACTTCAAGGGCATTTGAGGAAATGTCGATTGCCCAAATATGTGCGTCAGATAAAAGCTTCGCCAGACTTACCGCAATATTGCCGCTTCCTGTGCACAAATCAAGTATGTTTAGACTTTTTTGCGCCGAGTTTGCAAACATAAGAACGCTTTCGACCAGAACCTCGGTATCCGGCCTAGGGATCAGCGTGTGCTCATTCACCTTAAAGTCCATCCCCATAAAGCTTTCGACCCCGGTTATATATTGAATCGGCATCCCTTCGCACCTTTTATTAATCATATCAATAAAGGCCTCTTCGAGTTCTTCGCTTAGTTCAAGACCATCTTTTAAATAAAGCTCATGCCTTTTATACCCGGTTAACCGGGTCATAAGCGTTTCAGCCTCCTGCTGCGGCCGGCTTAACCTTGCTCTCTCGAGCATCTTTTTCCCCTTGGCAAGTGTTGCAAGCAACAACTCCCTGTTCATTAAAAGCCTCCTGTGTCGAAACTGCTAAAAAAGCCCTTACCGCAACCTCAAGCTGTAAATCGTCAGGCTCTCGGGTGGTGAGTTTTTGCAGCATAAGCCCAGGAAACATCACAATCTTCAAAATAGGTGATTCGCTTCTTCCTGCCCACCTTATAAGCTCGTAGGATATTCCTGCGATAATCGGTAAAAACATAAGTCGCACTAACACTCTCATAAAGACATTGCCCCATTCGAACATGGAAAAAGCAGCTATGCTTATGACCATCACCACCAGCAAAAACGCAGTACCACATCTTGGATGTAGTGTGCTGTATTTTTTCGCATTAGCCACATTTACCGCCTCGTCATTTTCATGGCAGTGGATCGTTTTATGCTCGGCACCGTGGTATTGAAATACCCTTTGTATATCCTTAAGCCTTGAAATGGCCACAACATACCCTACAAAAATCATTAACCTGAAAATACCCTCGATTACATTGAGTAACACTCCGTCAAACCCTAATGTTTTGAGAAAGCCAACCACAAAGGTAGGCAACACAATAAACAGCAAAATTGAAAAAACGATCGCCAATCCGACTGTCAGCATTATGATCACATCATCAGTGCTTTTACCCGTCTTTTCAGACAAAAATTTCTCGAATCCGGACGGCTTCTGCTCATTAAAAACTTCTTCGTCAAAAAGCTTCGCCGAATCGGTTATAGACTTAACCCCAAGCGATAAAGCCTCACCAAAAGCGATAATACCCCTCAGCACCGGAAGCTTCAAAATTGGCAGCCTGTCCTTTATGGATTTTAGCGGATGCGAATTAACGACTATCTCCCCGCTGCTTTTTCTGACCGCTATAGCCATTCGTCCGGGAGCTTTCATCATAACGCCCTCAAGTACCGCCTGGCCTCCTATATCTCCTTTTGCCATAGCTTGCCTTGCGCAATTTATATACGCAAGATCCTCCCCTCAATAGAATTTCCCATTTCGCTCAGATGTCACTTACTGTATCCAAAATCAAAATAATAGCAAAAAAGCAGACCGGGATGCCCCAATCTGCACTCGTATCCATAATAAAAAAATCTACTGAATACCGTATCTTTTCTTAAACCTGTCGATTCGTCCGCCCGCATCGATGAATTTCTGCTTGCCCGTAAAGAACGGATGGCATTTGGAGCATATCTCAACCTTGATATCCTTTTTTGTGGAACCGGTAACGAAGCTTTCGCCACACGCACATTTCGCAACCGTTTCAACATACTTAGGATGTATGTTTGCTTTCATGAACCTCTCACCTCTTTGTCCTTAAGCTCTCAACCGACAAAAAGTATAACACAAAGCCTTACGAGCGACAAGAACCAAAACGGGACGGTTCTCATATCAACGCCAAAAATAAGCGAGAGGATAATTCCTCTCGCTTAAACATAAGTTTCTTTGAGCTTTTTACGGATTGTTTTTAGTCTGCTCGGCATATACGCTGAAGCTTACTATCGGCACTATCCCCTGAAGATCGTTTCCGGCTTGAGGAAGCATTGTAACTTCATAAACCAGCTGTACCATGGGAGGCCATAAATTAGTAAAGGGAGCTATGACCGGCTTATGGATACAATCCTGGATCGTCAAAAGATTCGCTAAAGAGCCTTCGTAGAGTATCTTTGTCTGAGGATGACCCGCAACGTAGATCTTAACATGCATGTTCGCCGCAAACGATTCCGACAGCGGCGGCTGCGGATCTGCTCCGTTTATCGATGTAATCTCAGCGGATACCCTGTTTATACGAACTTGAAGGGAACCCATGTTCCGAACATCAAGATTGCGATATTCCGTTCTGCCTGGCCACCAAACTCCGGTTGGATTCAAGGCATCCCCGCCATCGGGCAATGTTCCCTGCTCGACTGTCGTATAAAACATGGGGCCGGGTATCGGATCCCCTAAATTGCGATCGGCTGCGATATCTACTGTGCCTGCCGAAAATATGTTTTCAGAATTGTAATCCTGATCAGTAAAAATTGCCAACGTAACTCCCGCACCTACTGAAGCTACTATTATTATGACGGCTAATCCAAGTATCAATTTAGAACGCACAATGTATCACCTCTCTTTTCTGATAGTTAAAACGGGCGGCTTTCGCCGCCCGTCTGACAGGGATTATTACGGGTTATTAGCTGTTTGTTCGGCAGCTATTGTAAAGTCGACCAAGCCTGCTGCGCCCTGATAAGAATTATCAGCACCAAGCGGGAGATGTACTGTAAATGTAACTGTCGCTGAAGCGCCGGGGGCAAGAACCACATTCTGATCGTCGCCTAAAGCTTCGACAACAGCCGGTGTTGCTCCTGCAAACAAGTCTCCCGAACCTAATGCGCTGACATCGTAGCGAAGCTCCAGAGTACCGACGTTAGTGACTACAAATGATCCTGTAACCGTGTCGCCGGGTGCCATGTTATCCGCACCTACTATTATGGAAGTCTCGCCTGCTTCAATATCCACCGTGCCTGCGGTGAAAACGTTGCCTTCATTGGTGTCTTGATCCGTGAACAGAGCCATTGTAGCACCGCCTACCAAAGCGGCTGCCAATGCTATTACCAACATACTTGCGAACATTTTTGTTTTCATTTGTTTCTACCTCCAAATTTAATATTTTGGCGTACAAGCGGTACGCCTCGCCCGATTTTCCGGGCAGCCAGGCTTCCTTTTTCCTCAAAGGTCCAACGGCTTTGCGTCACTGCCTCGCGACAGTTTTGCCTTTACCGGTTACTGTAACAGATGTTCAGGTGACAGGACATCTACTCTCATATTTAGCCGCTCACCTCCTTTTTTTTCATATTTCCCAAGTCTTGCGAGTACTTTATGAGTTTTCGCAGCTCGGAGAATATTATCAGCACCGCCGGAACGATTACCATTACGATTAGGCCTGTCCTTGTTCTTGTGAAGCTAAGAAGGCTTCCAAGAAAGGGGATGCTTAAGGCCACTCGTCCAAGCAGATTGGCTGCGGGTACGGGTATGGGATCGTTTGCGTCATTTGCGTCGCCGCGTGTTACAAAACTTACAGGTTCGGCGTCCAACACTTCCAAAACCCGGTGTGTAACAATTACACCGTTATTACCTTTGCCGGGATCACGATATGTGATTATGTCGCCTTCCGAGATTGAGGAAGCCTTAAGCGGCTGCACAAGCACGATACTACCGGCCTCAAAAACAGGACTCATGCTGCCGCCTAAAACTACATATATCTGAAAACCGGCCACGGAAGGTACCGATTGGCCAAGGCGGCTTTGTAACACGAAGAACAACAGAACAACCATCAAAATCATGATAAGAGCAATTATTATACGGCTTGCGATAAGGGCGGCCTTTCTAAGGGCTCTAAGCGATCCTTTTTTTCTAATTGCCATTATCTTCATGCTATTCGCCTCCCTCATCGTCTTTTTCATCGGAATTATCCGTATCGCTGTTACCTGGATTGCCGGCTGATTCGCCGCTGTCAGAGTCAGGATTTACGCTTTCTTGTTCAGTCTGTTCTTTATCTCCATCTGACGAAGCATCAGAATCCTTGTCATCTTGAGATTCTTGAGCTTCGTCAGGTTCTTGAGAATCTTGAGATTCTTGATCTACCTCAAGTTCTTGATCTTCATCAGATGATATGTCGTCTGCGTTTTTATTATCCGGATCATCGCTTGTATGATTATCCTGCTCATCAATATCCCCTTCAGGATTTTGATTGTTATCTTCGTCATCGCTAACAACGCTGTCGTCAGGACGTTGTTCGTTGTTATCTTCGTTTTCAGTGCTTTTTTCACTTTCAGCGTCATCATCACCGTCTACTTCTGTTTCCGGTTCAGGATCTTCACCGTCATCGCTTTTTTTGTCGGGTAAGATTCCAATTTCTTTTCCGTCTTTGTCCTTATTTTCATAAATATTTAACTCCGCAGGTATTTCACAGGCTATAAACCCGTTCATAGTGGAAATGTGCAAAATCCCGTTATAGCCCCCCGGCGGATCCTCAGGGTTGGTATTCAGCTTAAATCCTAATTCATATTCTTCATTGGATCCTATTTCTATAAGCCCACTTTGAGTATCAAAGAATGCTGCCAAATCTCCTGTCAAATACCAATCCAAGTAAAGAGTACGAGAAGATATATTTGTTATGATAAGTACGCTCGGGAAATTTCTATTATTGCCTGCGGGATATGTCCCGAAATCCAGATAAATCTGTCCGTTTACCATCGAAGCCGCATCGAAAGCGGGACCGGGATCTCCCGGGCTGTCGTTTGTTTTGCTATTACCCGGCCTAATGCTGATGTTTTCTTCGAAAGTGGCGGCTCTGAAAGATACGGGAGGAGTCTGCTCATATGTTGAGAACAAAGCATAAGATATCGGCAGCCGAACTATGAGAATAATGATAATACCGATTACAGCTACAAGCATCGCCTGATTAAGAAGATTCTCTTCTTCATGACGATATCTTCTTTCCCATCTTAGCTCTTGCCACTTTCTCACCTTTGTCCCTCCTTTGAGCGTAATTCGCATCGATTTCAGTAAGCCGGTTTTTTGAAAACGGGTGTTTTGTCTTAATCAACACCGGTTAAGCGAATTGTAACAGGCAATAATTTCAACTAAGACGCAAATCCATCATAAAAAAAAGATATTCGAATGATAAACTAATGATAAAAGATGCCCCATTAAAACAAAAACCGCCTGCCTTTCGGCTTGCGGTTTAACATCTTTTGGTCTAGCTTATAACAGATTGATCCAGCGGTTGTAATTCGCTTCTGAGTAGAACTCCTTTGCCAATCATGTTTTTATTAAGTCTTTCAATGACATTTTTTCCGTTATCAAGACTTGTCCCAGGCAATAGCGCTAAAATCTGCTGATCGTTATATCGGCACAACAGATCGCAACTTCGAAGAGTAGTTTTCAGTATGCTCCATAATGTCTCCATGCTTTTTGAACTCATTTTTACTCCGGCAAGTCCGTTTCCGGACGGTAATGCACTAAGTATGGCTAAGATCCCGTTTTGACCTGTTCTATGAGCGCGATTATACTCTAATTGGTAAAAAAATCTGAACAGTTCCGGCTCGCAATACAATACTCCCCCGTCGCCATGTTTACTCTGCATAATCTCTCTCAACTGAATCAAATCAAGTATATTTTCGCTGTTTTCATGAGCCTTTATAAGGCGGAACATCTGTTTAAAAGACGACGACGGCTTCAATCCCAACTCCTTATAAAATTTGCCCGTCACATTCTCATAATGCGCCCTTGCCTGAGATATTTTCCCCTCAGCCAGAAGTGTCTCAAGTAGAATAATATGTAGATCTTCCTCAAAATAATCGATCATTATCGCTTTATCCAGTTCCTCAATTATATCTTCATGTAGTCGCTCCTGCTTAAGTAACGCGGCCAATTCGCATGTCACCTGCAAGTAAAGGCGGTGGTAGTGGTTTCTAACCTGTGACATCCAATCGCTGTACATACATTCGGGTAAAAGATCGCCTTTGTAGCACGAAAGACCCTGCCTGTATAGGGAAACAGCTTTTTCGGACAAGCCTTGCTTGGCAGCCTGCCGTCCCTGAATACAACAATTTTCAAAAAAAGTCAAATCAATCCAAAGACCTTGATATCGGTTAAAAGTGTACCCTCCCTGGCTAAACTTAATCAACTCAAGTTCTTCGCCAAGCAGTTTTCTTAAGCGATGAATCAAAGAACGCACCGTGCTTTTGGCATCGGCATATTCCTGTTCAGGCCAGAGTTGCTCCACAATGATTTCCGGTAACGATACGCTGTCATGGTGAACCAGCAAATATTTGAAAAGCTCCCAAACTTTACGCGAACGCTCATTTGATTCGGAAACGACTTCATCCCCGTTTTTTACAACAAATTGTCCCAGAGTGTAAACTTTCAGTTTCTCGTTTGAATAATCAGCTGCAAACGATATGTTTTGCATAATGCACACCCTTTCTTTATTGCGAGATTGTAAAGTGATCAACCGACATTGTTCTTTGATTTTACTCTAAAAAGGAATTGTTTTCTTCATTATAAAGTGTGATTTCATAAAAAATGCTCCTCACATGATCATGTGAGAAGCATTTTTTCTTATAATAAAGCCAATATTGGTTCTACTGCAAAGTGCGTTTTTTATGATTATTGCGAAACAGGCTGTTTAAGCACCATATTAATAAGCTCTGCCCTGCACTGTACGCCCGTTTTTCCATATATATTTTTCACATGGGTTCTTACCGTATTCTCACTGACTTTCATATCAGCCGCAATCATCCGGTATGTTTTACCTTCAAGCAGAAGCGACGCCGCATCTCTTTCGCGTTCGGTAAGCTTAGTAAATACATCCGAACTTTCAATAACACGCTCGCGTTCGCTTGGCGGCATTTCAAAGTACATCGTCAAAAACGCGTGATCCTTTAACAAACCGGATAATCGCTTGTGAAGAGGCGGAAATATGGCAAATGACACACAAATAACGCCAAGCGCCAACAGTGTCAAATCCATCTGCTGAATCCGTGTTAATAAGGCATTTCGCGCTATCATCGCTCCCGTAAATACGCCAAGCACGTTTGCGGATAATCCTATACCCAGAATTTTAGCGGGATTATTGTCATAATCAAGCATTTCACCCAATATGCTCCACCAAAAAAGATCAAATACCCCGAACGATCCAAGCATCAGAGTATCTACCGCCAAATAGCTGACAACCGAACGGTCAAAAAGAACAAAAGCAATAAAAGAGATACCGTTTAACGCTAATGCATAGTAAAGAATATATGTGCGGTTAACTTTCAAGGACAAATTCCTCATTATAAACAGCGCCGCAATATAAGGCAAAGCCCAATACCACTGCGTTAAGAATTCAAGGTGAGCAAACGAGGGATTAAGCATCATATACATAAGTCCGGAATTGATCGTCAGCAAAGCGATGAAGATCCATAGATGGCCAAGCGGTTTTATGATGCCGTTTGCAGCGGCTATTTTATCATCGCGGATTAAAGGCGTATGGTCAGCGATTGCAGGAAGCCTCACGGCAAATGCAAAAGCGGCTGAAAGCACGAGTATTGACAAGCCTAATCCAACAAAAGGCGAAATGTAAACCGCAGCCGCATTTAAGAAAACCATAGCTATATTGGAAAATATAAGGGCATCAGCAGCAGTCTGCAAACGTTTGCTTTTAGGTGTGCCATGCTTGAAAAAAAAGCTCCATGCCGCCACACATCCCCCGGCCAAAAATGAACCCAGAGTGATGGCGGGAAGCCATAGCCCCTGCGGAGGAAAGAAGAAAACCAGGGAAACCAAAACGCAAACAACAATGGATATCAGCATGAGAAGCCTTGCGGCCTTCATGCTCTTAATGAATAGAAAACACAAAAGAAGTCCGGCAAAATGAGCTGTTATCGACCACAGAGCCAGATCTCCCGCATCCTGTTGATAATGGGCGGAGACAGTTTGAAGGACTTTTCCCTGAAAAGGAAATGCCAACAGCCAGGAAAAAAACAAGGAAAAAACAATTACCGACAACGCACGGTCACTCAAACCTATCCTCTTCCCGTTTTGTTTAACGCCTGTTGCCATACCATCACTGCCTTTATAATATTGTCAGGTTACGATTCGTAAATGTCGAAGACTAATCACCATTGCGAGTTTTTGTTATTTTAGCATAAAATACCTCATTAGGAAAGCGTTAATATGGGACGCATGTAAATAATCCTCTCTCTGAAACCCGCAGACGCTTTTCTTAAGTCAATAAGATCGATGTCTGCATAAAAACCAATATAAAACGTCAATATAAGCGTGAAAGGATGCGTTAACAGATGTTTAACATAATTTTACGTACTCTAATTGTATTTGCAATAATAGTAGCGGGTTTAAGATTTACGGGTAAAAGGCAAATAGGTCAGCTTCAACCTTTTGAGCTTGTGGTAACGCTTTTGTTGGCTGAAATGGCTTCAAGCCCTATTGAAAATCCAGGCAAGCCATTTTGGTCTGCTCTTGTTCCCATAATTACGCTATTGGCGGTACAGATCTTTTTGGCATATATTACTTTGAAAAGCGAAAAATTACGTGCGCTTGTATGCGGCACCCCCAATATAATAATCAAAAACGGAATAATTCAAAGGCAGGAGTTAAAAAAACTGCGTTACAACCTAAACGACATGCTCGAACAATTAAGAGCAAAGGATATGCCAAACGTAGATGACGTAGAATTTGCTATACT
>Ga0209616_1000399_pt1 | contig 12312 bp, 11 predicted proteins | sample FlocCalmetaG_FD_184153 | JGI IMG/M metagenome (GOLD analysis project Ga0209616, IMG submission 184153) | Freshwater bacterial and archeal communities from Indian Creek, Illinois, USA - Floc-Cal metaG (SPAdes) (version 2) | ecosystem: Environmental > Aquatic > Freshwater > Unclassified ...
TTTCGCCGATTTGCATTGCCCCAAAGCGACCAGAAGGTTGCACCGCCGTCACGCTAGCCAACTTACCATGCCGCCGATGAAACTCTAGCAATGCCGTAATATCTATGTCAGACAGGCCATCGCCATACGTAAGCATAAAGGTCTCATTGTTCACATAAGGCTTAATCCGCTTCACACGGCCCCCCGTCATGCTGTCCTGCCCTGTGTCCACCAAAGTTACTCGCCATGGCTCAACAGCATTCTGGTGTATCTCCATCCCCTGTGTGCGCACATCGAAAGTAACGTCGCAGTTGTGCAAAAAGTAATTATAGAAATACTCTTTGATGACATACCCCTTGAAGCCAAGGCAGACGACAAATTCATTAAAGCCATACCGACTATATCCCTTCATAATATGCCATAACAGTGGTTTTTCGCCAATCTCTATCATTGGTTTTGGTTTGAGATGCGTCTCTTCCGAAATACGGGTTCCAAATCCACCAGCAAGGATAACGACTTTCATAAACGCGCACATCCTTTCGTCAATTTGATTGCCTTTAACATGAGACGCTTTACACCTCTGATGCAGCCTCCTCCAACCAATCTAGCAATTCCTTCATAAAAGCCGATGTTGTTCCAGTGAGTTTTAGCAATCTTGGATAAATCTATGTACTCCTGCTGCTGAAAACTTTTGCCAAGCAGGTATCTGTATATTAGATATAACACGACCCAGCGACCGACCACGGTTCCGACCCATTTACGGCAACGTCTAACTTGCATGCAGTCTAGACCTGCCATATTATATTCATCCACAATTTCATCATACACCTTTAGATAAATTACTGGTAAAGAACTCTCCCAAACAGGCTCCCCATTCTCTGCAGCCCATTCTCTTGCCCCATCGCCGATCACGATACAGGCCCGGCCATGATACCATGCATTACGCCCAAAGAACGCTCGAGCAAACACATAGCAATGAGGAAACGCGTTTTGAATGTTAGTGAAAGGTCCCCTAGTATTTATGACCTCGGTATTGACTGATAGCCATATCTTACGCCGGAATACACTCGCCATTACTGGAGTTAGCAGACAATTATAGTATTTAGGGTCAAGCAATTTTTCCCAAGGGACGATTTTAGAACTAATACGCGGTCCTCTAGGCTTCAACATCCCTGCATTTTGCAAGTAATCCGCAATCGGTAGTTCGGCCATCATGCCCAGATTGCAGACCTTGAGGTCTATACGTCCACACCCTACGCTGATAAAGTCAACTTCAGGGTTGTTGCGGATAATACTTATCAAATCCTTCACGCCAGCTGCAAGAACGAAATCATCCGATCCGACAACCCAACAGAACTCGCCCGATGCCTGTTTCACAACCTCCAGGACATTGGCTGGCCCCCCGCGATTTTCCGGTAGAAACGAATATCGAATTGCCACTCCCGGGTTAGCACCAGTGAGATGTTGAACCACTTCAAAAATCGGGTCGGTAGAGAAATTGTCGCTTACCACAATTTCAACTTCATTTTCGTAACCACGGACTGCCTCAATAGCACATTTAAGTGTTTGTCTAAACAGTGCAATCCGATTATACACAGGTATGCAAATTGACAAAATTGGTGGAACCACTGCTCTAATCACCCTTTCAGTAAAACCTTACTACTATTTAGTTCCTGCCTGCTCCTTTCTTGCTCAAGCCGTGTCCGATTATTCGTAAGCGTCAAATCCCACACACATTCACACGGCCTCTCCCGCATGCGCCAATCTTCCTGAGAGATTTCGCGGGAGGGATTTTTATGAGCAAAGAAAAAACTACGCAGCTTATGGTCTCCGCGCGTGGCTGAATCTAAGGCATGCGGTACAGGAGGCAAGGAATGGTGCAAGGCCCGCGGCCTTAAGAAAAACCAGCTCTGGTATTGGGCTAGGAAAGAGAGTGAATCAAAGGCACAAACAACAGAATGGGCAGAGGTGGCGCTCCGGGGGGTCACTCTGCTAGGGCTAGTTATCAAGGTGGCTCACGTTAGTGTCGACGTGCAGCTGGGTTTTGATCCGAATCTGTGAATGGCAGCGACAACGGCCGCGGCTACGCTAGGTATCATGCCATCCCTGACGCCACTCTCTGTGGTTGCTGGAGTCATGCGCGGAGAAGGCTCACTGCCGCACTTACGGCCTTGCCGCCGGGCAAGAGACGGGCAAGGTATTGACAGACGAGGACATCGCTTTCTGCGGCGAGCTCGTCAGGATCGAACGGTCTCTGGGTGAGATGGAGTCATCATGTTCAAAGATCGTCATGTGCCTTGAGGCTGGTCGTCTGAAGTTTAACAACCATCGAGCAAAACGTGCGATTAGTCCTCTTGTTGTCTGCCGGAGGGGCTGGTTGTTTTGCAATGCCCAGCGCGGCGCGCAAGCTAGCGCCGTTATTTCCGGCATTGTGGAGACGGCAAAGGAGAATGGCCTTAACCCATATACATATCTTGAGTACCTCTTCGAGGAGATGCCGAACATGGACATCGCAGACCCGCAACAGCTCGAGCGACTGTTCCCTTGGTCTAAAGAGTTGCCAGCAAGGTGTAGAAGCAAAAAACAAATATAAACCTTGGCCTCCGCCCTGCGCGGGGTTTTTCAGATGTGGGCATAAATTGCGTAGCTGCTTCCCTGGATGTATAGTTGTGGACTGGAAATTGGGCTTCTAAGTGTCACAGGCAGGTCGCTCGGAGAAGGCGCAAATGGCGGTGGTGGTGTGCAACGCTTGACGCTTACTTTCAAAAGAGCACCAACACACCACCAAGCACGCTGTTGAACCGCGTGCTCACACGGTATTACTGCCTGGTTCTGCCACATATCTTCTCAGAGCGTCTTGCCACGACGGCAGCCTATTGAATCCTGCCAAGTCCAAGCTTAACTTGGATAGGCGCGAGTTTAGCGGTCTCCTCGCCTTTGTAGGGTACTGCTCTGGAGTGAGTGGATTCACGCGCACTTTCTTACCAGTTGCTCTAAAAATCTCCGTGGCGAACTCGTGCCAACTGCAGTATCCCTCATTGCTGGCATGATAAGTGCCATAATGTTCACTAGCAATCATGTCACAAAATAGTGATGACACGTCCTTCGTATAGGTGGGAGAGCCGACTTGGTCGCTAACCACCCCAAGTTCGCCCCGTTCAGCTAGCCGCAACATGGTTTTAACAAAGTTAGCACCGTTAACCCCAAAGACCCATGAGATCCGAACTACAAAGTGCTTTTCAAGATGTTCACGAACCACTTGTTCACCATGCCACTTACTTAGCCCATATGTATTAATTGGGCTGGCTTCGTCAGTCACCTCCCAAGGTTTGTCTCCACTACCGTCGAAGACGTAGTCAGTGCTTACATAAAGCATTTTCGCCCCGATTGAAGCACAAGACTCGGCTACATTGCGCGTCCCCTCTACATTCACCGCGTGACAAATTTCTACCTCTTCTTCTGCACGGTCAACCGCTGTATACGCAGCACAATGGATTACCGCATCGGGCCGCAAGTCAAAAATGGCAGCCATGACAGCTGATTTATCTGTTATATCGCAAGAGTCCTTATCCATGCCTAAGCATGTTGCTCCCCTAGACAGCAACTCCAAACGTACGTCGTGCCCCAGCTGCCCCTTGAACCCCGTTACTAGCACCCTCATGCCCTTAACCACGTTCTCCATACAGCCTACTAGAGAACTGCCTGTACTCCCCGCCCATAACTCGCTGCCACCAACGCTGGTTTTCTAAGTACCACTTGGTTGTCTCCCTAATGCCCCTATCAAAGCTAGTAGTTGGTGCCCAACCAAGCTCTTTTGTGATTTTTGACGGATCGATGGCATAACGCAGGTCATGCCCAGGGCGGTCTGTAACAAAGTTAATTAGGCTTTCGGGTTTGTCTAATTCGCGAAGAATAGCACGCACCACCTCAAGGTTTGTGCGCTCATTATGACCACCAACATTATAAACCTCGCCAATCCTGCCATCATGAATTATTCTGTCGATGGCCACGCAGTGATCGCGCACATATAGCCAATCGCGCACGTTCTCGCCCTTGCCATAAACAGGCAAAGAACCATCACTGATAGCGCGCGTAATCATCAACGGGATGAGCTTTTCTGGAAAATGGTAGGGACCGTAGTTGTTAGAACAACGCGAGATGGTGACCGGTAATTTGTATGTGCGGTGATAAGCTTGCACCAACAAGTCCGCAGCTGCTTTGGAAGCAGAATAGGGTGATGACGTATGAATAGGTGTGTCCTCTGTAAACAACAAGTCAGGTCGATCTAGCGGCAGGTCGCCGTAGACCTCATCCGTTGACACCTGATGAAATCTCCCCACTTTATAAGCACGGCAAGCATCTAGGAGCACCTGCGTGCCCATAACATTAGTCTGCAAGAACACGCTAGGGTTCTCAATGGAGCGGTCCACATGCGACTCAGCAGCAAAGTTAACCACGACATCCCATGGCGTTCCCTCAAACAACGCGAAAACGGCCCGTCGATCTGTAATATCGCCATGAACAAATTTAAACCTCGGGTTGGTAAGCGCACTCTCGAGGGTTTCTAAATTTCCCGCATATGTCAGGGCGTCTAAGCAAGTCACTTCGTAGCTAGGGTAGGTCTCCAATATATAGTAGATAAAGTTGCTACCGATAAAACCAGCGCCACCGGTCACTAAGATTCTCACTTATTGTCCCCCCAAAAATTCGAAATTCACATCGCTTTCGCTCAAGAAGGGCGCCTTGGCGTCTTTCTCTGAGAGAATAGGGGTACTAATTCCCCATGCCACACCTATTTCAGGGTCATTCCAACGAATACTGCGGTCATGTTCTGGCGAGTAAGGCGCATCGGCTTTGTATTGCACTTCGGCATCATCGGTTAGGGTCAAAAACCCATGGGCAAAGCCTTTAGGCACGAGTAACTGAAGGTAATTGTTTGCATTTAGCTCCACTGCAACCCATTGCCGCCATGTGGGCGACCCACGGCGTAGGTCAACCGCCACATCAAGAATGGCCCCCCTAGTGCAACGCACAAGCTTACCTTGTGCACTTGGGTTGTTCTGAAAATGCAGCCCGCGCAGTGTTCCCTTGGACAGAGAGGAAGAGTGGTTGTCTTGGACAAATTCATACTCAAACCCAGCCTGCCGCAACTTACAGGCCGACCATGATTCATAAAACCAACCGCGAGCATCCGCAAAAACACGTGGCTCCAGTATAGCCAAACCCTGCAGTTTAGTGTGTATCATCTTCATTCCGCTCACCTCCTAGTAATGCACGCGCCCTTCGGCAACATTCTTAAGATGTGTGCCATAGAGTGATCTACCATAAAGCTTTGCCGAAGCGAGCAGAGCCTCCATGCTGAGCCAACCCATCTTAAATCCTATCTCTTCTGGGGCAGAGACGACAATGCCTTGACGCTTCTCTAACACCCTAATAAATTCTGCTGCCTCGCTGAGGCTGTCCACTGTCCCCGTATCTAGCCAGGCGAAACCCCGACCCAACAGCTTAACATCCAAGTCACCGCGCTCTAGGTACAAGCGATTGAGGTCGGTAATCTCAAGCTCCCCCCGCGCACCGGGCTTTAAGCTCTTGGCGAAATCTACGACTCGCTCGTCATAAAAGTAAAGCCCCGTGACCGCATAGTTGGACTTGGGTTTTTGTGGTTTCTCCTCGATAGTTAAGGCGCGCCCAGCCTCATCAAACTCTACGACCCCAAAACGCTCGGGGTCCGGCACATAGTAGCCAAAGACTGTAGCTCGCCCTTGGTTCCCCGCTGCTGACTGGAGTAGGCTTGACAAACCATTGCCATAGAAAATATTGTCCCCCAGCACCATGGCGCAAACGTCCCCCTTGATGAAGTCCTCCCCAATAATGAACGCCTGCGCTAGGCCATCGGGCGAAGGTTGCACCTTGTAGCTCAAGCTAATGCCAAATTGCGAGCCATCACCCAATAAATCCTTAAACCTGGGTGTATCAGTTGGCGTAGAAATGACTAAAATGTCGCGAATCCCGGCCAGCATTAGTGTAGACAATGGATAATAAATCATCGGCTTATCATACACGGGGAGAAGCTGCTTACTGGTAACCATAGTCAAAGGGTAAAGTCTGGTGCCTGCACCGCCTGCGAGAATTATTCCTTTCATGCTTCAAACCTCCCTGCAATATTTAGTGCTTCATCAGAAAAGATACCATGAAAACAGTCCAATAAGCGCAAAGTCAGCAATACGTGTTTAGCGATAAGTGTAACGCCATAGCACGCATCGCCCACGCCAATACCTGGGCCATGCTAGACTAGCTAACAATTAGGCAACCTATAAGAATTCTCGATAACTCATGTCTAGAATTCCTTAGCAACGCTTTCAATCGTTTCTGCAAAGAAGTCATAGTCAATGCGTGGTTCTTTAATGTGCTGCAACGCCGGCCACTTTGGGGATGCGTCAACGGCAACACTCAGGACATCCAGTGGCCGCAGCCAATCTGACGCTGGATACGCAACTGGCCTCTGATGCCACCTCCCCAACAAAGTGATTGCATCCTCGGCTGGGAGGTCATAGCGATGATGCCATAGACGCTCTTGATGAGTGATCATTCACCTACCTAGGGACTACGGCAGCACTCCCATCTCGGAGCGGCGCAATCTACCCTAGTCCCCCAATTTGCTCCTTCGCCAAGAAAAATGCGCACTCAAATTTTAGAAAATAATGTCATCGTACGGCAATTCGCTGAAATAAGCACCCAGAACGGCCATCCCAAACAAGAAAATCGCGAGCACAGTCTTCTCTTTCCAATTTATATATTTATATACAATACCATACAACATAAACTTTACCAGCCATAAATAGCGAAAATATCGACTCATTTCCTCGAGATAGAGGAAACACCCGACTACCAGGAAGCCTGTTAGAAGAATACCATACATCAACTGGATGGTTGATCTCGTTACCTTCGCCGGCACACTATGCAAGCGACGACTAATAATTACCCCATAGATGGCTACTGCCACCAGCAGCATTGTCCCGAAAAACATTGCCTGACCAATGTTTGCCTCGCGAGCTACATATAGGTAAATCGCGTCAGGCCATAACCCCAAGTTTAGTATCGCCTTAAAAATCGCCCTGCCAAAAAGAATGTTCAACAAGCTCAACGATATTGTCACAACAACCTTTGTCTTCCCTCCCCGCCAAGAAGCCGCAGACGTACTGGAAGTGTTAAACGCCCCGAACAACAACCCACCTGCAAACAGAAGGCCAAACCAATGAAAGAGGATACCCACAACCATCCACGCCAAATATCGAAATTTCCTACCCTCGCCAATATCAAGGAGACTATTTAGCATGCAAAGCATCATAAAAGTATTTCTAACTTGGATAATATCCAAGATAAAAGGATAAATCCAATACATCACAGCTACGAAGTTGGGTTCCTGCATGGATCGAAAGTAACGCCAGAAAGTGAACAACATGAAAATGCCCAATAGTATCAGAACCTCACCGTGGCTTCCCCCGAGCGCAGCTACTCCTTGAGCCAGCCAAGCGTACCCAATCTCAATCTCGCGACCATATGCTTGCGATAAAATCAACTCGAATGCATAAAAATCAGGATTTTCACGGTTGAGCATCAAACTCGGAAGGATAATTAGCAATACTAGGTATTTCTTTAGAAATCTCACCCCTACTGACGCAGCCAGAAAGCTAAGAAGAAGCAAAGCGACAGTCCAAACCGCGAAAATACCCATATTTTTCCTCCAAAATCCATGCCCATTACATAGCTTTGTTACACTAAGCGCATGGCGAGCTTATAGCCCCTACTTTCAAACACTCCACATCGCCGCCGACTGACATATTATATACCCCAGAATCTTGCCAGAGACGCCCCACTAGAGCTTCCACAAACCCCGGGTCTGCCTGAAACTTGATAGATATACTAATAGGCGAGAAAAGTTCATAAACTTATTTGGACCAAGCACTCGTAAGATCATGCGCATGAGCATGTATATAAGAACAAATTTGATTTTATGTTGCCCCATATCGCTAAAGGAGTTTGACAAATACGGCGTAGCCTCTCGCTCAAACAGGTGATTCTTCCTAGCGAAATCACCTACTACGCCCAACGAGTCAAACGGGTCGTGACTGCCACTCAACTCCTTGCGGACACATGCATATCCGCGACGCAGTGTTGGGGAAACATACTCGCCATTAGACATGTAGTCGAATCCATAAGGTATGAGAGAGGCACTAGTCCTCTTCTTTGTGAGCATATGCTGGTACGCAATACTGACCTCCAAGAGGTCAATCCTTTGCTTATTCTTATCCGCGAATGGCCGCTTGCTCAAATTGCCAGGCACTGCCTCATCAAATGAACTGAAATGGAAGAAGATAAGAGGATATTCGCCATTAACAAAGTAGATACCATCAGCAGTCCTATGCAAATGCCTCTCATGGACGTTCCAGAATGCGACGTTGTAGCCTAAATTCCTTGAAATATGAATGTCTTGGAAAAAACATGGGGCGATGCTTACCCATTTTTGGTCAGTAGAAAGGCCGAATTGCGTCTCAAAAAAACAGTAACGCATGCATCTATCATTCCACCATTCCAAAAAGGACTTGCTTTGTGCTGAGCCCCTTACTGCAAAAAAACCGAGATTGAACGAACCAAATCTCATCATGCCCACATCGCTATCGGGCAGCGCATCAGACTGCGGGGTCACGTAATGTGGTGTAAGCACAATTGAATGCGAGTTAAGGTCCTGCAATATCGGCTGAACGCTGCTGTACAATAATGTATCCGCGTCTAAGAAAACAACTTTCTCAAACTGTTCTAATAACGAAAGGGCTATGTATGGCTTCAAGCTTGTACTAAACTCAGTTATGTCATACATAAACGCCAGCTGATAATAATTTGGCACCCCTATTTCTTCAGTCCAAATGAGTTCGACACAGTTGTCGAAACTGTCCAACTCTACACGCCGATCGACGAGATAAACTTTCAACTTGACACGGTCATATTTTTGCAGGGACTCTGCTAAGGCCAAAGCTTTTGGTAGGTATGCTAAATTGCATACCGTAAAAACTGCAAACATACAATCATCATTAGACCTCATCGCAATCGCGTCTCCTGTCTTGAGGGTTCAGTACCCTAACTAGTAATTGCACTACGAAAAACTTCATCATCGAAGTCCCGATGGCGCCCGTGCACCTCATATTCCCAGCGTAAATTGATGTAATTAGCAGCCGCAACCCTGCTCTCGCGGAATCCACCAATCGTCCGAAAGGATACGCTCGCGCCCGTAACTCTTTACCGAAAAACAGATATTGAATGGAGCCTTGTTCTATCTCATGATTGTAACCCGGGGCGTTTGCGCACTCCCCTATGCGCATGTTGCTGTTGCTAGATCTTAAACAAAATTCAAAATCCACACAATCAACAAAGAAAGACTCGTTGTGCCATTTAATTTTTCTAACATTATCCAGCAAATATAGGCTGCCACTATTAATCGCAAGCACGACATCATTAAACGCATACTTGCCAACAAACCCAGTCGCACCGAATTGTGTAGAATTAAAAACAATGGCGCTGTATGAACCGAGATCGCAACTGTTGTGGGAGTAAAATTCGGCTACAAAGGCTAACGTGCTACGATCAAAAACGGTATCTTGGTCAAAGAACAGTAGGGCGGGAAATGAGTCATAGTATGCTTGCGCACAAATAGAAGATAATGCATACCCTAGCCCAACGTTTTTGCCACAAGTTAGATACTTGATTCTGTCATTCTGCATATCGTGGCACAAATTTCTTATCATGGCATGGTCCGGGCTGTTGTCAAAAACATACACACAATAACCTGCGCTGACCGCAGCGAGCAGTCGTAAAACGAGCTTTTCAGTCGGATGATAAATCACTGTCCCGATGGCTATGACTTGTGTCACAGTCTACCTCCTAAAGTGGCTGTTGATCCCACTAGTGCGTGTTAATTCAATTACCGGCGCAAAGGAATTTAGGCGCTAGCTATAATGCAGCATTTAGGCTTCGCTAGCTAGACATACGCTTCGTCAAACCGATTTTGTGCCGATGCCGGGCGATTTGTGATCTGCCCGCCTACAAAAAGCTGATGTTGGGTCAGGCGATTGCAGGCGACGGCCCCGTGAAATCCTGTGCATATTCCATGGAGCCTCCGAAAAGTCACCCACCCGAAGACACACGAAGATCCCAAGTGCTCCCCCGCAACGGTTTCGCTATGCGTTCCCCTTATTCATACATTAGGCAGCACCCTTGACTAGGTTGCGCTGCCAACTGCTCTGTATTTGGCCCAATAGGCGAGGACTACTACGCAGTCCTCCATAGACTAAGCAGGCCCATTGTTTGCATTGAGAGGCCAAGAAAAGGGCAACGAGCAGCCACTTACGTGATATCAGGGGTTCGATATTGTCGGAGGGAAGGCCGCCCTATTAACCTCTCGCGAGGTTACTCAAGCATCGCCCCACTTTGAATAGGCCTCTCAAAACACGCTACACAACAGAGGCATTACAGATGACTCGAATCACTCTCCTAACCTTTCGGGCACGTACCTAAATTTAGAAGTCTCCTGCCCCCCAAACTACCCGATTCACATATGCGGTATAGGACAAAATGATCGCTAACACTTTGTCAGATACATTTGGCGTAGTGTAATCGGCGACTGGGCACGCCGCACATACTACTTGCCCAGCCAAAACCGCCAACCCCTGCATAACCCGCTCCCTTGCCAATCCCACCATCATCACCGCGCCCTCTTCCATCGCCTCGGGCCTCTCGTGGGCCTGCCGAATATTAAGAGCCCTTAAACCCAGGATGGAGGTCTCTTCGCTGATGGAGCCGCTGTCGCTGAGCACTGCTTTAGCATGCATTTGGAGCTTGATGTAGTCGTTGTAACCTAGGGGCTTGTGGGTGTTAATTAGGGGGTGAAGCTCGAGGCCTTTGGCGACAAGGCGTTTTCTGGTGCGGGGATGGGTGCTAAGAATAATGGGGAGGCCGTAGTGTTCTGCCACAGTGTTTAGACTGTCGACTAGGTTGGCGAAATTTACGTCGCAGTCGATGTTTTCTTCGCGATGGGCCGAAACCACAAAGTACTGTTCGGGGGCGAGGCCAAGCTTAACTAAAATATCTGATTTTCCAATATCTTCGCGCCGCGAATTGAGCACCTCTAGCATGGGGCTGCCAGTTTTAATTATACGGTCCGGCGGCAGGCCCTCGCGCAGGAGATATTCACGTGCTATGTCGCTGTAGGGCATGTTGATGTCGGCGATGTGATCGACAATTTTGCGGTTGGTTTCTTCTGGCACGCGCTGGTCAAAGCAGCGATTGCCCGCCTCCATGTGAAAGATAGGTATGCGCTTACGCTTGGCGGCAATGGCACATAGGCAGCTGTTGGTGTCACCTAGCACAAGGAAGGCGTCGGGGCGTACTTCGTCGAGCACCGGGTCAATCTTGATTAACATATTGCCGATAGTCTCTATGGCTGTGCCAGTAGCAGCGTTAAGCATGTAGTCAGGACGGCGCAGATTAAAATCCTTAAAGAATACTTCGTTCAGTTCGTAGTCGTAGTTTTGGCCAGTATGAACGAGTATGTGTTCGATGGCTGGGGACTCTTCGAGCTTACGAATGACGGCCGAAAGCCTGATTATCTCTGGGCGCGTACCGACAACTGTCATTACCTTTAACTTTTTCATAGCTACACCCTCGCCATATAGGTATCTGGCCGATCTTTATCAAAGGGCTCGCTGGCCCACATTAACGTTACTAAGTCGCTTTCCCCTAAATTCTCTATATTGTGCGTGTACCCGGGGGGAATCTCTACCACATGTAGCGAGTCTCCGCTCACATGGCACGATGTCACCGCGTCAGCGCCTACCACGCGCAGCCGAATGATGCCGCTCCCGCTTACGACCATAAACTTTTCGTGCTTGGTATGGTGCCAATGGTTTCCTTTAGTAATGCCGGGTTTAGTGATATTGACGGAAAACTGCCCTTGTCCAACGGTTCTCACAAACTCAGTAAACGACCCGCGCTCGTCACTTTTCATTTTTAGCGGGTAAGAGAGGTCATTCTCGGGCAGTGAACTGAGATATGTGGCGTAGAGCTTACGTGTGAAGGCATCGCTGAGGTTAGGGACAGTAAGGTTTGTTCGGCTATCGCGGAATGAGTACAGGAGGTCGGCCAAGGCCCCTAGGGTGATATGGTGAGTGGTCGGCACTACGCAGTAGTTGTTCTGGATATTTGCTTGCCCATGTAGGGCGCGAACAAACTCAGCGACCACGTCATCGATGTATACTAGGTTTAGCTCTGTGCTCGGGTCGT
>Ga0209616_1000401_pt1 | contig 12307 bp, 15 predicted proteins | sample FlocCalmetaG_FD_184153 | JGI IMG/M metagenome (GOLD analysis project Ga0209616, IMG submission 184153) | Freshwater bacterial and archeal communities from Indian Creek, Illinois, USA - Floc-Cal metaG (SPAdes) (version 2) | ecosystem: Environmental > Aquatic > Freshwater > Unclassified ...
CCGCGCGAATCATTGCTAAATTAGTGGAATAGTGACCAAACTTAGAGTCTTCAGGCACTGTAATCTTCGGCTCTATTTCTCCAGTCGCTTTAGCGATGATGTTTACAATTATCTCTATCATTAATTATGATTATAGACATATTATGACCGCTTTTGCCACTAATAGAAAAGCTTTGTTCAATTACGACATCCGTGAATCGTTGGAGGCCGGCATTGAGCTTCTCGGCTGGGAAGTTAAATCTATAAAAAACGGACGAGTAGATCTTTCTGGTTCTTACGGAATAATTAGAGGCAACGAAATCTGGCTTATTAACTTAAATATTCCCTTATATCAACCTAAAAATATATTAGGAGAACCCGACGTATCAAAAGCTCGCCGTCTTCTTTTAAATAAAAAAGAAATCGCTGAAATCTTTAGAAAAACTGAATCTGAAAGAATTTCTATTATTCCTCTTAAGCTTTATAGTAAAAACGGACGAATAAAAGTGAATATCGGGCTAGGATTTCCTCGCAATAAATCAGATAAACGCGAAGCTATTAAAAAAAGAGATATATCCCGAGAAATTGGCCAGAAAATAAAATAGAGATTTTTGCTTGCCAAATCATTCTTTTTATGCTACCATAAGACTATGGGGATGAAGGGCCTCGACAGCTTAAAAACAAAATAGTCGCGTGCAGAGTTGAGTTTTCTCTTAAAACAGGCTCAAAATTATAAACGCCACTAATACAGTACGCGTTCCCGCTTTTGCTTTCGCTTAATTTTAGCAAAGCACTGCAGGTGTCTCCAGAAATCTTCGCCTGAAGTTTCTGGCAAGGCATAATATTTCAGGTTGCGTTCTCTAGAGTTTATGTTTCTCTTGATAGAACAAAGAAAAACAAAACATAGGTTCGGTCACATTCGTTAGTTCGGTTAAAGAATAGACCGATTCACCAAAAAACCGAAATACGCTCGTAGACACTATTTATGATTTTACTCTGGACGCGGGTTCAACTCCCGCCATCTCCACCAGGCAAATTATTTTGGCTATATAAAATAAAGGTCAGTATTTTTTATAATCTTTTATTGACTACGAGCGCAAAAAACTATATATTTTTCATATAAATAAACCTTATTTCTACAAAAGAAAAAATCCCTTGTCTCCCTCTTTTCGCAAAAATCGCGAAATTCCTGATCGCGAACTTCGGGTGATTGATGAAGATGGTCAAAACCTTGGTGTTTTAGGATTAGATGCCGCTCTAAAAATAGCTGAAGGAAAGAATCTAGACCTTATAGAAATTACTGCGACCGCAAGCCCTCCTATCGTTCGCATCGGTAATTATGATAAGTTCCGATATCAAAAGGAAAAAGAGTTAAAAAAAGAACGATATAATCAGTCCCAAGCAAGAGATGACATGAAGCAAGTGCGAGTTGGTCTCAAATCAGGAAGAAATGATTTACTAGTCAGGGCGAGACAAATTGACGAATTCCTTAAAGAAGGTTATAAAGTAGAGATACTTCTTAAGCTCCGAGGAAGAGAAAAGGCTAATAAGGAGTGGGCATTAGAAAAATTTAAGGAGTTTCTTGAATTAATTACTGAAGAATTTCGCGTAATGAGTGGCCCTAAAGCAGGAGGAACAGGTTTTACTGTACAAATAAACAAAACTTAAACATGTCTAAAAAAACCTTTACTAAAAGATTTAAAATAACCAAAACAGGCAAAATTTTACGCCGAAAAATGGGATTATCTCATTTTAAGTCTAAAAAAAGCCCTAAAGCTATTCGCAATAACAGAAGTTTATCCATTCTATCTTCGTCCGATAAAAAACAAATAATTTCAGGATTATAAAAACATGACAAGAGTAAAAAGAGGCGTTACCGCCCACAGAAAAAGAGAAAAGATTCTTAAATACACCAAAGGATTTAGTTGGGGAAGAAAATCCAAAGAAAAGCTCGCTAAAGAAGCCTTACTTCACGCTTGGCAAAACGCTTTTCGCGGCAGGAAAGAAAAGAAAAGAGACTTCCGCGCCTTATGGAATGTTAAGCTAAATGCCGCCCTTAGAGAGCGCGGACTAACTTATAGTAAGTTTATTTGTAGTCTTAAAAAAGAAAACATCAAACTTGACCGGAAGGTTTTAGCGGAGATTGCCGCAAATCATTCTGGCGCTTGGGAGAAGATAATCTCGGCCGTAAAATAGGATTAGGCCTAATATATTCATAAGCATTTCTTAAAAGCCTTTGGCTATCTTTGTAAATAGAAAGTAGGTGCCTTGCATCTTTGTATTGAAACCAGCCAAACCCCTCATGCTCTGGTGAGATTTTTATTTCTATTTCAGTAGTTTCTGCAAGATAAAAAATGACAACCTTAAATATCTGTTCTCGATTTCTTCTAAATTGAAATCTTTCTACAGCCTTAAAGTTCTTTTTAATAAAAAGCTTGTTAGGAGAAATGCCTGTTTCTTCTTTCGTTTCACGAATCGCCGCCTCTATGCTCGTTTCTCTCGTATTTATCTCTGTGATATCTCCTCCAGAAGAAGTCACAACATTTTTTTGATCTTCAATGTGTCCTTTAGGAAAGTTCCAATATCTTCCGCCATGGTACAGTAATAAAAAACGCGGTCCTTGTGGCGTGTTTCTATAAACTATAAGCCCAGCTGAAAATTCTTTTTTTATTTTATCATTTTCCATTATTTTTTAGTTTTTTTAAAAATTTATCTATTGGCCAAGCGCTTGCAACATCTTCTCGTTTTACCCATCCTCTACGAGTTTGCGCCACTCCAAACTTTAAATAATCCATATGTCTAACAGAGTGAGCATCCGAATTTATAACTAACTTGACTCCTTTTTCCACACACTTTCTAATATATTCGTCTTTAGGTCAAGTCGGTCGGGATAAGCGTTAATTTCAAGCGCAATTCCTGATTTAAAGGCAACCTCTATGATTAAGTCCATTTGAAACTCCATCGCTCTTCTTTGATTAATGATGCGAGCTGTTGGGTGAAAAATAATATTAATATATCTATTTTCCATCGCTTTTAACATCCTCTCTGTCTGCAAGGCGGCCAGTAAATTAAGATAAGAATGAACTGCTACTCCAACTAAGTCAAGTTCCGCTAAAGCGTCATCCGCCAAGTCTAGCTTGCCATCTTTTAAGATATCACACTCTATTCCTTTAAGAATTTTAAAGTTATATCCTTTATTCGTAAGAATTTTATTCACTGCGTCTATTTCCTTTCCTTGTTCTCGCAACCCTTTTTTCATCAAGCCCTCCTACCATCGCAAGTCTTTTACTGTGGTCAGTTATTAGAATATATTGCCATCCATGCTCTCAATTATAACAATAATAAGCATGACTTATTAAGGATATTACTATCTCCTCCGACCACACAAAAAAGAGGGCAATGCCCTCTTTTTTGTGTGGTGTGTTACTGCATTCTTAGGTAAACGCGAATCTATTTCATTATTTACAACGACAATAAAATTCTTATGTAAACTTGGAGTGGTTTTATCATAAAATTTAATAATTTCGATTTTTAAACAACCATTCGGTTATAAATTATACTTTTAGCTTTGTCTTTTCAAAATCAACTGGAGTAACTATCCATTCTTGCGCTTCAGGATTATATGAGGCGATTAAATCTTTTGAATCCCAGTCTTCTCTAATAACACCGCTTCGCGTATATCTTTGTTTTAATTCTTCAACTTTAGCTTGAATCATATCAAGATGACTTTGAGCATTACTTTGCCCAAACTGTTTTTGCAAAGTTTCTGGCGTAATTTTTTTAAGAAGAACCCCTTCTATTTTTTCCATTAAAATATATCTATTACCACGAGCTTCAATCGTTGCAATCGGTTTAGGGCCAGGCAATCCTTCTTGTTGCACTATTTTCAAAATTTTAAATTCTTCAAATGGCTCACGACGAACTTTCGTAAGACTAATTCGTTTGCTTACTACCGAAACTTCCGTTCCGTTTTCTTTTCTTAAAGTAATTTCTCTAATCCTACTATTATCATCGGTTGGCAAAAGGCCATTTTCAAGAATTAGTCGCTCGGTTTCTCGTTGTAAATTTTTACCACCTCGCTCAATTACCTCAACAGCATTTTCTTCAAGAGTAGAAAAATCAATATCTTGAAAATCTGATGCTATATCCGCACGAAATTGTTGCGATTCATCGTCTTCGTAAAAAATTAGAGGTTCACTTACCTCTGGAACATCGCCAACTATCTCGTAAAAAATTTTCACGCCAGCTTCTCGATTTCGTCTCGTGGGATCAGGATTTTTCTCTCGAAACTCCAAGCCTAAACGCCGAGCCAACTCACTAATTTTTCGACGATATTGATAATAAGTAAAATTTTCTCGGTTATAGTCAGGAGTTTTTAAATAATCCGGCTCAAGAGCAAGCATTTCATGATTTTTATAGTTGTCTTTCTTCGGTACTAAAAATTGTTCCTTTTCTGTCTTAATACTTTCTCTATAATTAAAAAAGTTGTTTTCGCTAAACATAAATTGAGCTAATGTTTTTTATTAGGGCCTTTTACAACTTTAAGTAAGACAACAAAACTATTTTCAACCATTAAATACATATTTAAAAGTCAAGCAAGTCTCCCAAAAAAGACTCTCTTCTCCTCCCGCGCTGTCCCCTATCAAAGCCATTATCATTATCACTATCTTCTTCAGAAATTTTTTGAGATTTTCCACTAGACACATTTGCCTCAAATGCAGCAGATAATTCTATCATTTTATCAAGCTCTCCGCGATCCAACCAAACGCCCCTACACTTCGGACAGAAGTCTATTTCAATATTTTTCCTTTCGCTTATTATTAAATCTACTAAACAGCTTGGACATTTCATATAGACATAATAACATAAAACTATTTTCCAACATAAAAAAGAAAATATATCAAAAATAACGAACGCACTACCTTAAATCAAAATAACTAGTGCGTATTTTACTAATTTTTATCCAAAAAGACCAGCTATTACATAAATAATACCTAAAAGAAAAACAAGCAATAAGGGGCCGTCTGATAGGCTATTTCCAAAAGCCCTTTTCCCCATAAGGATAACCATTATAGATTCAATCGCAAGAAATATTCCACCAGTAATACCAACAAGTATTAAAAAATCGCTTGTTCCTAAAAAATATATAGCTATCGGAATTATCGCAAGCAACAAGTAAGATATCGCTTTTGACTTTCCAATATCCTTAGAAATAATTCCCGCAAACTCCATGCCAAGCAGAACATAAGAATCTAAAATAGCAAGGAGTCCAAGTATGCCTATCGCTACAAGCCCCCAAGCGGGCAGTGCTGTAAGGCCGGTAACTGCGTCTGGCGTTACTCCCTGTGGCGAAAGAGCAATTACTGCCACAACAAACACAACATAAATAATTGCCGGAATAATCACTCCTAAACGAATAGCTTTTTGAAAATTTTGAAGACTATATTCTTTTTCTTTATATCCCTCCCTTATAGAAGAAAGAGCTGCTCTGCCTGAAAGAGCAAAAAGAAGTGGCCCAAAGGGTAAAAATAAATTGCTATAATTAAATAAAGTAAGAGTTGTTATATTGTCCGCGCCTCCTCGCGCCAAAGCGAATAAACCAAAGAAAATTATAATGGCTGTCATCGCGGCAAATACCACAAGACTCGTAACAGAGGCGTTTTTAGTCCCTAAAAAAACAATGGCTGTACTAATTACCCAAAATGCCAGCGCCCCGATAACTCCAGAAAACAAAGGAAAAACAAGTGTAAAAAAACTAGCTGCAAGCGCTATGTAAACCGTTAACGCAAAAACTATTCCTCCTAAAGAAAAAATTAAAGCAAAAATATATCCTGTATCTCCTAAATATTTTTTTGCATATCCCGCAAACCTGTTGTTGGTACCATTTTGGTCTATTATCCTTGCATATCGCGCGTTAAGAGAAGTAGAAACCCAGGTGAAAAAAAGCAGGGCAATAAACCCATAAATAATACCCGTCCTCACAAAAATATGAGGAAGAGAGAACATCCCCGCCCCCACTATAAGAGAAGCTAATATCCCTGCTGGTATAAGCATAATTATTTCTGGCCGTTTTGTTCTTCTCTTTCAATAATCGCAATAACTTTTGCAATCAAATCTTTGGGGTCACTTGAAAAAACTATTTTGCCTTCCATTTCAGATGCGCGATAAGATTTTTCTATAAGAGTTTTTAATACCTCATCTGTTTCCCACGCTCCCTCCAGCACGCCTATTGGTTTTTTATCTTCAAAAGCGATTGTAAATTCGTTAAATGTTCCCATTCTACCACACCCCACAACTACCGCGTCTGCCATTCTTGTAAGCAGTAAATTTCTACCTGAATATCCGTGTCCTGTATACATTATGATGTCATGATAATCCACTGGTAATTGATAGGACACTATATGCTCTCTTTTTGAATGCGCAGGAGAAACTCCAATTACTATGCCTTTTTCTTGTTTGGCTCCTTTAGCTGCCCAAAATGGAAATCCAGTAGTAGCGCCATCAACAAAGACCGCTCCTTGTCTAATAATTTCTCTACCAAGTTCCTCAGCTATCGCAAATGCTTCTTCTCCACAATGCCCTGTCTCAGCCGCTCCCGAAACACAAATTTTATGTTTTAAGTAAAAGTCTTGCATGTTTTTTTGTTTTTTTTATTTATTAATTTTAATTAAAAGTCTACTAAAGTTCTACCATTGTTCCTTGTTCTGGAATTTGCGCATCTATCGCAAGTTCATCCCGAGCCTTATTCGCAAATACTCGCGCCGCATTATCTTCGCTTTGCACTAAATAAAGTTTCTGTATGTGTGATTTCATTGGTTGAAGCCATTCAAATAATTTTTTTTGATCTCCGTGAGCAGAATATCCTCCAATTTGACGAATTCTACATCGCACAACTATTTCTCGTCCAAATATTTTTACCACTTTCTCTCCGTCTAAAATTTTTCGACCAAGAGAGCTAGGCGACTGATAACTAATAAAAAGAATCGTGCTGTTAGGGTCTCCTAAATGCTTATATTCATGATGTATTATTCTGCCTCCCTCACTCATTCCTGATCCAGCTATTATTATTTTTGGTGAAGCCACTTGATTTATTTCCTTAGATTGCTCGGTTGTGAGTGTAAATTTTAGTCCAGGAAAATTAAATATCTCATCTCCTTGCTTAAATAAGTTTATAGCTTCTTTGTCAAAATAATCCGGATCATCAGAATATTTTTTGTAAATTGCCAGCAATTTTATAGCAAGAGGACTATCTATAAAAACAGGCACCCTAGGAATACGCATATTTTCTGTAAGCTCGTTTATTTCATATAAAAGTTCTTGCGTCCTCTCCATGGCGAATGTTGGAATCATAAGCACTCCTCCTGCCGTGACAGCCTCTTCTATTGTGTTTTCCAATACATCTTTTCTATCAATTGTATGCTTATGAAGTTTGTCGCCATACAAAGCTTCCATCACAACATAATCCGCTTCGGGTAAAGGCTCTGTGTCTTTCACAAGTGGAGTGCTTACATTTCCTATATCCCCAGAAAAAATTATCGTCTTTTTGCCAGCTGAATAATTTGCCGTTATTTTAATAAAACTTGACCCAAGTATATGTCCAGCATCATAAAACTCAATATCAAACTCTTTTACCCTAATAAGGGTACGATATTTTACTCCTTTCCAAATATTCATCACTTCTGCTACATCATGCAAGGCATAAAGAGGCTCTCGCCCGTCTACATTAGCTTCTTTTTCTAGCAGTCCTTGCGAGTCTATTAATAATTCTTCCGCGAAGTCTTTAGTCGGTAAAGTTGAATATATCGGCGCCCTAAATCCAAGTTTATAAAGATATGGAATTTTGCCTGTATGATCAATATGTGCATGAGTTACTAAAAGAGCATCAATTCCCTTTGGGTCATAAGGCAAAGAATAATAATTTGCTCTTTCTTTTTTATTTGTTCCTTGAGTTAGTCCGCAATCTATAAGTAGTTTTGTAGTCTGTCCCTTTGCATTTGGGTCGCCTTCAAGTAAATAGTTTGCTCCCGTCACTTCTTTTGCTCCTCCATAAAAATACAGTTTCATAGCGATAAGGATAACTTATATCTATCTCAGAAACAAAGCCTTGACAAAGATAGATTTTTATTAAGATAATAAAAAAGGATATTAACAATTGAGAGGAGGTAGTTGTAGTGGCAGTCTCTAAAAAAAGGAGGCTTCAGTGTTGGAGGTGGGAAGTCTCATTTAAAGATGAGACTGGAGAAACGTTCCTTATAGGGGCGTACTCCGTTAAGCAAGGATGGAAGCTTGTGTATCTATCCTTATACGGCTTATATGGATGGACGCCTCAAGTCATCCAAGTGGATAAGAAAAAAATTAATCAGCCCCCAAATGCCCCCAAAAACAGAGCCTTCGTGATGCACAAGGGCAAAATACTGAAAATTTAAAAAAGGAGGGCTTACAATGAGAAAAGAGTCTCTGTTATGGTCAATTATGACCATGGCAAAATGCAAAAACACCAAAGAGGGAGAAAAACAATTTTCTCATGCTTTTGGCGTTTTTGAAAGAAAAATAGGAAGAGGATTATTTTATGTCCTCTCCGTACTAGGAATAGCATTTTTTGCCTCGGCTTTTATTGAGTTCCGAGGCGCGCCTGACTTTGTTTTTAGAACAATACTCGGCCTCTTCCTTATATTTTTTACTATCTGGGGTGCCAGGCGGTAAAAAATAATTATAAAAGCTCCTTTATGGAGCTTTTTTTATCTAAATTTTATTTTTATCCCTCATCGCTCGCTTTACCGCTTCTTTATCTGACCAAGCAAGTTTCTTTCCTTTTGCAAAATGTATATATCTCTCACTTCCTTTGCCGGTGATTATAACTGTGTCTCCGTCTTTCGCTAGCGAAACAGCTTTGTCTATCGCCTCTTGTCTGTCCAAAATCATTATAGCGTTTTTATCTGTTCCCTTAGCTCCTTCGGCCAATTGTTCCATTATTTCCATAGGATCTTCGTCATAAGGGTCTTCATTTGTAATGATTAGCTCATCGCAATATTTTGCTGCGACTGCCCCCATTTTAGGCCTTTTCCACTTATCTCTTCCTCCTCCAGCTGATCCAAGAACACATATAAGCTTATGGTTCCCGTGGCTAATTTTTGACGGCAACATCACCCATTTATAAACCTGTTCTAATGATTCTGCAGTGTGAGCATAGTCTACAACAACCTTAAAGGGCTCCTGAATCACTGTCTCTAGTCTTCCAGGAACTCCACTAAAATTTTCAAGCGCTTTTTCTACTACTTTTCGGTCACAACCAAAATGTTCTGTGACTGCCGCCGCCGCTGCGTAGTTGGCTTTAAAAAAAGAGCCGCTAAAAAATACTTTTTTGTTCTCTCCTGCGGCATCGGCAAAATACGAAGCGCTCTCATCTTCTTTATTAATAAAAAACGCTTTCTGTTTTTTAGGTGACTTAGCAGCATGTCTAAAAAAATCAGCCTTTCTACTTCTATAATTTTCAAAACTACCGTGCGCCTCTATATGTTCTGGATGAATGTTCATAAAAACTCCTGCATCCCATTCAATAAACTTGTGTCTATGTTGCTTTACCCCAAGCGAGCTTACTTCCATAACCATAAATTTGCACCCTGCTTTCACCGCTTCTGCAAGCACTTTCTGTGCCTTGCCTCTGCCAAGCATAGTGTTTTCCGTAGTGTTTAGTCTTTTTTTATCACCTATCGCTATATATACCGATGAAATCATTGCTACTTTATGCCCGCAAGCAGACAAAGCTGTAGTAATAAGCGCTACCGTTGAGGTTTTGCCCTTAGTGCCTGTTACTCCAATTACTGTTATTTTTCTTGACGGATTATCATAAATAATCTTCCCAAGTAAAGCCAAAATATAATGATATAAATTTTTTATTTTTTTAATCATTTTTATTTAATATTATTCAGCGCTTCTTTTAGTCGATCATTAACGCTCGCTGTTTTATTGCCAATTTTTTTAATTGCTTCTTTAGCAGCATCTCTCCGATAACCAAGTTTAATAAGGGCATCATATATATCTTCGTCCCATTCTGGAATATTCCCTCCTCCTTCTTTAATTTTATCTTTTAGTTCTACCACTATTCTTTCCGCTGTCTTTTTTCCAATTCCAAATGATTTAGTAAGCGCTTCTGGCTTACCCTCTTTTATTGCCGCCTTTATTTGATTAATTGGCCCAAGTCCTAATACGCCAAGAGCCGCCTTTGGCCCCACTCCAGACACAGTGTTAAGCAACTCAAAAAACGCTCTCTCTTCTCCTGACAAGAACCCGTATAAATCTACTCCGCTTTCTTTAACAAACAAACAAGTAAAAAGCCTTACTTCTTGATTTTGTAGAGTCCCACTTAATTCTCTCGCAGGAACAAATACTTTATATGACTCTCCGCCAGCAACCGTTAAAACAACAAAATTTATCCCTATCTCTTCTATTCTGCCTTTTAAAGCATAAATCATATGAATATGCTACAATCATATAATGAATCGCGAAGAACTAGCAAAATATAAAAAAACGCTTGAGGCCCTTGAAGAAAGACTTGAGAAAGAACTTCAGGAAATCCCTAAAATAATAGACTTCGGAGACCAGGTTGATGCAGAAGAAGAAGAGGCTGATGAGTCTATCGCAGCTAATGAACAAGCTGGTATTAGAGATGAAATAAGAGAACGACTTGAAAATGCAAGAATCTCTCTTCATAAAATAGAATCGGGAGAATATGGTTTTTGTGAAAAATGCAACGAACCGATTGAAAAAGAAGTTTTAGAAATTGTCCCAGAATCAAGTCTCTGCAAAAAACATAAGCTACAAAAATAAACCCGTGTCTCGCAATCTTTCAAGACTTTTTTCTGCCGAACTCGAGGGGGTCACGGCTAAGATGATTGAAATTGAAACTGACTTAAATGTCGGTCTTCATAGTTTTACTATCGTCGGCCTTGCAGACAAAGCACTCTCTGAAGCCAAAGAAAGAGTAAATGCCGCTCTAAAAAACTCAGGCTTCCGCCCGCCTAATCGGGAAAATAGACGCATCACAGTAAACCTCGCTCCCGCTGATGTTCATAAAACCGGCTCACAATACGATCTTGGTATTGCTTTAGGCTATGCTATCGCGACCGGCGAAATTAAAAATGCTGTCTTAAGCGATAAAATTATCGTTGGCGAGCTATCTCTTGACGGCAGTCTTCGCCCCATAAGAGGAGCCCTAAATATTTCTTGTCTTGCAAGAGATTCAGGTTTCAACGAAATTATTTTACCAAAAGAAAATGCTCGTGAAGCGGCGCTTATCGCTGGGATAAAAGTTATACCAGTCGGCAGTCTTATTGATGCCGCAAGACATATTGAGGAATCTGCTAAAATTAGCCCTATAGAAAATGAGCCGTTTCCAGAAATAATCGAAAATTCTGTTTTAATATCCGATATTAAGGGACACGATTCTGCAAAACGCGCCCTCCTTATTGCCGCTTCCGGACGCCATAATCTACTTATGGTTGGTCCGCCCGGCTCAGGAAAAACTATGCTCGCTAGAGCAATTAATTCTGTTTTACCGCCCTTAAATCCACAAAGTTCTATAGAAACTTCCAAAAATTGGAGCGCCTCAGGACTTTTGTCTGCCACAATGCCTTTTATCGCCTCTCGTCCATTTCGCAATCCTCACCACACCTCTTCTTCTGTCTCTATTATTGGTGGAGGGACAAATCCGCGACCAGGAGAAATCAGTCTTGCTCACAACGGCATCTTATTTTTTGACGAACTACCAGAGTTTCATCGCGATGTACTTGAGTCGTTAAGACAGCCTATGGAATCCGGCGAAGTAATTGTCGCTCGCGCTAAAGCCAATGTTCGCTTCCCCGCCAGGTTTCAATTTATTTCTGCTATGAATCCTTGTCCGTGCGGTTATTACGGAGACCCAGAAGTAGAATGTCGTTGCGGCGCTTATGATGTTATGCGCTATCAAAGAAAAATATCCGGGCCCCTACTTGACCGCATAGACATTCAAATTAGCGTCCCGCGCATAAAATACGACGAGTTAAAAAACAGCGGGGATAGCGACATTACTAAATATCGCGACCTTATCGCGTCTGCCGATGCTTTTAGAGAAGAGCGATTTAAAAGCTTTGGTATCACAACAGATGGAAACGCCGCGCTTTCTGCCAAACAATGCGACGCAACTATTTTTCTCACTAAAGAAGCTGAAGAATATATTAAAAAAATATTTGATTCTGCACGAATATCCGGTAGGGGCTATTATCGTCTTCTTAAAGTTTCCCGCACTATTGCTGACCTTGATTTAAGCGAATTAGTTGAATCTAAACATGTT
>Ga0209616_1000402_pt1 | contig 12171 bp, 7 predicted proteins | sample FlocCalmetaG_FD_184153 | JGI IMG/M metagenome (GOLD analysis project Ga0209616, IMG submission 184153) | Freshwater bacterial and archeal communities from Indian Creek, Illinois, USA - Floc-Cal metaG (SPAdes) (version 2) | ecosystem: Environmental > Aquatic > Freshwater > Unclassified ...
GAAGCGATGTAGCCAATGTTTTGGCTGATGCCGATATTGCTGTATTAGCTTCCAAACGCGAGGGGCTGCCTAAAAGCCTAATGGAAGCCATGGCAGCCGCAAAGCCGGTGATTACAACCAATGTCCGTGGCAACAGAGATTTGGTGGAAAACGGGCGGACAGGCCTTGTGGTGGGACTTGGAGACTTACAAGGATTCGTCAAGGTTCTGGAAAGATTGATATCCGACAGCCGTTTAAGGATTTTAATGGGTGCGGCTGGGCGTGGGAAGATTAAGTCTTATTCATTGGATAATGTATCGCTTGAAATGAATCGGATTTATGACCGGTTTTTAAACTCCGAGAGAAATTCTGATTGCCGATAAATGGCAACTTTTTTACTGCAGATTGGAGGAATGTAATTGCGTTTGACTTTATTGGCTAAGTTAACCGGAGATATTGTACTTATAAATGTCGGCTATCTGGCAGCCTTTTTGATTCGCTTTGCCGGAGTAGTGCCGGAATACAATATTGTCGCTTATTTCGCTATGGCTCCATGGATTACCATAGCCGCTCTCATTCTTTTTTACAGCTACGGTCTATATACCCCCGGCAGGCGGCGGTGGGAGGAAATATCCTCGTGTGTTATTTCGGCTGCGGCTTTGTTATTTTTGATTTCGATTACCCTTTCTTATATGTTGACTCAGTTTGCGTTTCCGCGGCTGGTATTTTTGATCGCTTTCCCTGTGCAATTGGCTTTTTTGTTATTATGGCGACGCTTTGCATGGTCGTGGTCTTTAAAACGTATGGGACCCTTGAGGATTTTAATTGTCGGATCTGTCTTGTCCGCCAAAGAACGGGCAGAACAGCTAAGGCGCAGCAATCGACGACTATATCAGGTTGCGGGTATGGTAGTCGATGTTCCGGTGATTTTTCCCCAAATTACAGGCAGCGAAATCCAGATTCGAGGGCCTTTTACTGAGATGGCGGATGCTGTAGTCGGCATGTCGGCTAACGGAGTGCTTTTTTGCCAGGATGTGCCCTTAGAAAAGAGAATTGCTCTTGTGTCCGAGGCAGCCTCAAAGGGGTTGCCGGTTTTTGTGATACCTGAAATTTATGAACTTATACTATCGAATTCCCGTTTGGAGCAGTTGGACGGAATTCCGGTTTTCAAGCTTAAAAACGCTGCCGAAGATTCTGAGTTTGCGTTGGGGCGTTTGGTCGATATTGCATTGGCAATTTTGCTTTTTGTGCCCGCCGTACCGCTTGTACTTGCTGCCGCTTTTGCGCTTAAGATAGAAAAATACAGATCTCCTGTTATTTTTGCGCAAGAACGAGTCGGACAAGGCGGGAGAACTTTTACTCTCTATAAGCTTCGCACAATGGTGTGCGATGCAGAAAAAGCGACAGGACCGGTTCTGGCCGTGCAGGACGATCCGCGAATTACAGGGGTAGGAAGAGTTTTACGAGCAACAAGGATAGATGAATTGCCGCAGCTTTATAATGTTTTAAAAGGGGATATGAGCTTTATAGGTCCTAGGCCTGAACGTCCGTTTTTCGTTGATCAGTTTCGAAAGGACATTCCCGGTTATGATTATAGGCATCAAATAAAGGCTGGTATAACGGGATTTGCGCAGATCGAAGGATCATACAGCACATCCGCTGAGGACAAGCTAAGATTTGATCTGTTCTATGCCAGGATTAAATCACCCATAAAGGATCTTCAGATATTGCTTCATACATTGAAAGTCATGCTGATGCGCGATAAGAGTATGTAGTCAGAAAGTCAGCAGTTTTCTCCGCGACCCACAGCATAATAGCGAAAACCAGCTTGTTTCATTTCGTGAGGGTCAAATAAATTTCGTCCATCTACTACAACAGACTGACTAAGTTGACTCCTAAGCCACTCGAGATCCACAGCTCGAAACTCTTGCCACTCAGTGCAGATTACTAAGGCATCGGCAGCAGTCACCGCAGCTTCGCGAGTGTTTACCAACCGAAAGTCATCACGTTTTCCATAAATGTATTCGGCTTCTTTAATCGCTGCCGGGTCATAAGCCTGCACATGGGCTCCTGCTTTCCAAAGCGCTTCCAATAGCATTCGGCTGGGAGCTTCGCGCATATCAGATGTATTCGGCTTGAACGCCAATCCCCATACAGCTATCGTTTTCCCACTAAGGTTTTCTCCCAGTGCTTTGCGCAGTTTTTCGAACAGCACGCGTTTCTGACGGTTATTAACTTCTTCCACAGCACGAAAAAGCGCTGGTTCGTGCTTTACTTGTTCTGCTGTCCTGATAAGTGCCCGCAAATCCTTAGGGAAGCATGAACCTCCATACCCACAGCCGGGATAGATGAATTCGTAACCGATGCGAGGATCTGAACCGATCCCTTTTCGTACCTGCTCCACGTCCGCACCTAAGCGTTCAGCAAGGTTGGCGATTTCGTTTATGAAGCTGATCTTAGCGGATAACATAGCGTTGGCTGCATACTTCGTAAGTTCAGCCGATAGGATATCCATGAAAATTATCTTGTCCAGCTTGCGGATATACGGTGCATAGCATTCGCACATAAACTCGCGCACGCGTTCTGAATCTGTTCCCAGCACAATCCGCGCTGACTTGGTGAAGTCTTGAACAGCCGAACCCTCCTTCAGAAATTCTGGGTTAGAGCAGACACCAAAGGGCAAATCAGGACATCCCCGTCTATGAAGCGCTTCATCAATTTTACTCCGAACATTGTGTGTCGTTCCTACCGGTACAGTGGATTTTACTACTACCACTTTATAATCGTCCATATGCTCACCGATCAATTGCGCCACGTCCAATACATGCCGGACATCGGCTGTGCCATCTTCAGTCGCTGGTGTTCCAACCGAGATGAACAGTATCCTGCCGTGTTTTACTCCTGCCGCAGCGTCAAAGGTAAATATCAACCGTTCTTGCATGATGTTACGGCTTACCAATATATCCAATCCTGGCTCATAAAACGGAATTTTACCACTTTTTAGATCTTCTATCTTAGATTTTATTGCGTCTACGCACATGACTTGGTGGCCGGCATCAGCCAGACAGGCTGCAGCCACCAGTCCCACGTAACCTGTGCCAAATATTGTAATCTTCATTGCAATCCCTCCAAAAACTAATTCTTCATTCAATTAATAGGCTTTCTTGTTATAGGAACAAGTTCATATCCTTCAAGTCGGATATTGTCATTTTCACCGACATAGACACGAATCTCAAGATCATCCACAGCTTCTGTCAGTAATATGTGACCTGAAATGAGTGTACCAGATTCATTTTCAACAGGGCTTGATGGCTTAAATTTGGCGTGTTGGACTTTGCCTTGCTCCGACACAACATCTGCCCATACTGATTCTGTAATGGTGGCGGCAGTACCTTTAACCACCAGTTCGTACTCACCGGCGCTTATTGTAGCATAGGGTCCGAAGACAAGGAAACCCGCACTTCCTGTTGTTGCCAGTTCACCGTCATGTAAAGCACCTACTTGAGTTGGAGTTTGCTTATTAAATTCACAAACACGCAAAATTGTACCTATCCTTGAGTATGGGGAAATTCTTATAGAATCAATTGATCGCAAAGCAATGCCAAGTATTCGTGTATCCGGACTTTCGTGCAATGTTTTTGGAGATACAGCATCTGGTACGCTAATGCGAATGATCTGGTCTGCACAATCCGAAGTTAACGGTATCAAAACAAGATGAAGCGTTGGACTACGAAGCACAACCTCATAAGAAACTTTTGAATCGTTGACATATGTCTCAAAAATAACGCTAACGCTGCGATCAGTAGAAGCACCGTAAGGGAAAAACGCAATTTTTGCTGCATATCTATCGTAAGCATACACGTCTTTAATCGGTAAACGCAGTTTAGCCTCTTCGCTTGACCAGACGTGAGTTGACTCAATGTCATACCATCCCTCAAGGAGAGCTCGCAAAAGGGCAAAATTAGATCGCTCTCTTATTGCGATTGGGTAGATAGATCCCTGCCGCTCCATTATCTTCTGGCTAATAGTACCGTTTTCAAGCTCATCAAGGTAATCCGGTGCGATTCGAACCACGGCATAGTGTTCTCGTTTATGGATTGTAACGAATTCGGATGCGTTAAGCTCTGCAATAACAGGAGCAAGTTGTTCGCTAAATTCTACCGGAGCAGGCCAAAAGTGTGCTGCCCACAACATATCGATGTACGGAAGAACGACAGCGTCAACTTCCCGATTTGCTAGAAGGAGCAATATTCTGTCAGCAAAAACTGTACAGATTTGACCCATATGTAAGCCTTTCATTAAAGACGGCCAATGCTCTTTTGCGGTAAAGAGGTTCTTATCACCGCCAATGTTGAAGGCACGTATATTGAGACGCGCCGCAATATAGTTAACCAGAAAATCGTTTCTGTATGGTAAAAATGCAACTATTTCCTCTTCTTGTAATAAATTGCGCATTTCGTAGATAATTTCGTTCTCCATACGTAAGAATGCTTTACGATTATTTGTATAGCTTATGTCTTCGAGACGAGCTTGCCATATTGTGTCTAGATTCGACAAGACAGGGGCTCTTTGCCATGTGCCGTTAAAATTTGGTAAATTAAAGACTATCAATACTGCTACAAGCAGTAGTCCCCATGTCAGATGAATACGCAATTTAAGAGATCCAAGCCAGATCACAATTAGCCCCCAAAAACCCACCATTCCCAATGCATGCCATCTATATGAGGCGCGCATTTGTTGGAAACCGGGCACATTTTCGGATAAAATGGCATTACCTGTTGGGGCTATGGCTTGTTCTTCTAACATTAAAGGTGAGAAATCACCCGATTCGATCATTGATTCGGATCTAGTCGAATTCAGCTTGAGAGAAGGACCCAAAGCCATATAAAAACCAAATAACGAAAGCAACAGAAATCCTGTTGCTAGTCGGGATTTTGCTTTCATACGCCACCAGCCAGCCAATCCTGCGATAATGATCGGCAGAGAGAAAGTGGAGATCCACACATTTGAATCTCCGAAAAAGTATCGATTGGAGCGCACCACACTAAGACCAACTGTATCCCAAAACCAGTGCATACCTCGTGTCGGCATGGCGATGAATGTAAGATCAACTCCCCATCCTCGAAAAAAATCCATTGTTTCCGGTTCGAAAAAAGACTGTCCGATATAGGCTGTATAAAGAAAATAGGACAAAGCGAAAGCAACAATAATAGTTGGAAGAGCGAAGACTATTAGATGTCGCCTGAGATCAGACAAATAAAAGAAACTGAAGACTCCCAATACAGCAACTCCGACCGCAAACATTACGTAAGTGTACCCATCCATGAAAACTGCTATGATACAAGTAACTATGAAAAGTGTGATTTTGCACAGTAAATCTTTATGACCAATAACTCGTTTTATTATAACTTGCAGCGCTATCCAAATATAGAATGGAAGCAGTGCAATACCTAACGATAACATTGAGTTACTGGCATGTGCCCAAATAATTGGCATGCTCATCCATAAAACTGTGGTTAATAATGCCATTAAACCGCTAAGCCCCAGCAAAAGGCTCAAACGCCAAGCGCCGAAAAAAGCGACAGTAAGCCATATTGCTGCCATTGCTGCGTAAGCATCCACCGGATTGAGTCCCAGGGTGATTAGCAAGCCTGCGGGGTAAGCACCGGCAAGACCGAAGGCAATAGCAGCCGGTCGAGGAAATCCAAAGTTTGTCGCATGGATTGTGAAAGGCGACTGGTTAATGAAAGATTGACTAAAGCCGGTTGTCCATACCGCTTGACCTAGAGTTGGCACTGCGAGAAAGGGAATTGCGCCATGCAGGAAAAGAATGAAGAATAGCGCAACTGGGAATCCGACTAATATTACATATCTCATAACATTGTTATTAGCTTTGTCCATGATAACACCTCATCTAATGTGTCAGTATCCTCAATCGAAATTGTCGATTCGCAAAATGTTTTAGCACTTTGAGTTTGTATTCATTATATGATTGCATATTTACATTTTTAACTGCGCGCCTTGCACAAGAGAATCGTCCAAGGAATCGGCGATCTTACCTCAACAATATCAAAGTAACGCTCAACAAGACGGAAAAATTTTTCACGCGACCAGTGTTGGACATGCCCAGGTGTATTTCCCCACCTTGTCAGGTATTTACCCCTTGCAATATTCAACAGACGAAAGATTGGTTCACATGGTACGCTTAAAATTAGATGATTAGAAACCATCATACTTAGTTTTCGGAGGGCGTCTTCTGGATGTTCCAGATGCTCAAGCACCTCGCTACAAACAATGAGATCGGCGCTATCTTTTTCAGGATCTAAATCGTAGATATTGCGTACGGCAAACAGATCTGGATTCAGACCTTGGTTAGCCGCATTCTCCCTTGCCAGTTGGATAACGCTTAAGTAAGCGTCTGTTCCGCGTACGACAAAGCCCTGTCTGTGCCAATGCAGTACCCAGTAACCCTCTCCGCAGCCAACCTCATGGATCGTTGTCGGAGCTGCCATTGCTACAAGATCAGACAATGATTTTTCAAAACACTTGATAACGCAACGAACAAAAGGATTACGAGAAGAGTATTTGTTATACACATTGCCAACAACTACGTTATCTTCCCGCATCCCGCCCGAAAATTTCATATTGCGTGTTCCTTCCTTTTTATAAATTCACTGGAAATTTGGTTAATCCTCATATTACTTGCTTGTTTAAGAAAGGTGTCTGCCGCAAGCTGCCTTTGTTTCAAAAATGATGGCAGGGAGCTATAGCTTCGCTGGCTAGACAATATCATTTTGCGCTCCAAATGTAGAATGAACGAATGGAATGGTCTGCGAAAAGTGCTGATTAAATCTTAACTCCTCAAGCAACTTCCTATTTGCTGAGAGGAGATCAGCTATGAAGGCTACTAGTATTGTTTGGAATCCTATGCCAAGAAGCACTCCTGCCAGTATTAGTGATTGGATGTGGCCGTCGCCCTGACTATTGAAAAAGAACCAGAGGAAACGCATACCGACGGCAAAACCAAACAAGAAAAGAAGGATGCCAATACTTGCGAAGAATCGGAATGGGCGATAAATCACGAATATACGTACGATAGTGACAAAGGAACGCCATATGTAACTCGGGATATTTTTAAACAGGCGCGAAGGACGAAGATCTCCATTAATTCTCACCGGTATTGACGTAATAGACATCCCACTCTGTCCGGCTTGGATTATAGTTTCTAGAGTATAAGTGTAGCCGTTAAAAACAACCAACCTCTGCGCGGCTGCCCTGCTCATTGCCCGAAACCCACTAGGTGCGTCGGGAATATCTGTTCGGCTGACTACCCTGACCACCCAACTCCCAAGTTTCTGAAGCAGCTTCTTGGTGAATGAGAAGTGCCCGATTGATTTAATCGGCCGTGCTCCTACGACAATATCCGCATTGCTTTCGCATATTGGCTTAGTGAGCGCAGGTATATCATCAGCATTGTACTGGTTATCGGCATCAGTGTTGACGATAACATCGGCACCTAATCGCAGACAAGCATCAAGTCCGGTTGCAAATGCATGTGCAAGACCTCGATTGCGGGTGTGGCGGATGATGTGATCAACGCCGCACCGAGCAGCTACCTTAGCGGTGTCATCGCTGCTGCCATCATCGACCACCAGCCATTCCACACTGTCAAATCCGGAAACTTGTCGGGGTAATGCTTGAAGGGTAATAGGCAGAGCTTCAGCTTCGTTGAAGCACGGGATTTGAATAATCAGCTTCATTGGTCAATTACTCCTTTTTTCTAAACATGATTGTATCAATACGTTCTCTAACTGATGACCGATCACTTCATAACCGTATATGCGTTTTACTGTTTCTGCAGCATTAAGTCCAATTCGATGTGCCTTTTCCCGATCTTTAAGCAAATTCAAAATCACGGCAGCCATTTCATAAGTGTCATCAGTAATTAAAATATCCTTTCCGGAAACGACATCCAAGCCCTCACAACCGATAGACGTTGATACTACCGCCCGCCCCGCAGCCATTGCCTCTAATATTTTTATTCTGGTGCCAGTCCCGAAGCGAACCGGGCATATTACCACAGCAGCTTTTGACAAATACGGGCGGACATCGGTAACATAGCCGGTTACTACTACTGCCTTGTCTTTCTGAAGAGCGAGAATATCTGGCGACGGGTTTTTGCCGACCACCACCAGTCGTGATGCAGGACAATCATTCAAAACTGCAGGGAAGACTTGCCGGTAAAAGTAATGCACTGCGTCCCGGTTGGGCGGGTAGGCCATGTTGCCGACAAAAACCAAGTCAAAACTCCCGTCATTTACTTCGGACGGTGTGTGATAAAACAAATCGACGCCATTTGGAATAACAATTAATTTGCATCCTGGGGCGATTGCGCGAAGATAGCGAGCATCCGCCTCCGAAGCTACAAGGCAGGTTGCGCTTGATTTAAGCAGCTTGCGTTCAAATCTCAACATCTTAAACTGCTCAAAGCGGTAAAGCAGACGCAAAGGCCATCGGCAAAATTTGACCATCCTGCTATAATAAAGAGAAATGGCATCGGTTAAGTCAACAACGGTCGGCCCTGAGAAAACGGAGGAGTAGCTACCCATTTTTGTCTGATAAATAAAGAATAAGTCATATTCTGCTTCTTTAACAATACAATTCAATATTTTTCGCATGCGGCCGGTGTTTCTTGCTGTAACCGAAAATGGCAAATGTATATGAAAAAGCGCCCGTAAATATTTGCCTAATAACGACGGTCGCTGTACAGCAATGTACTTTTCGTTTTCACTCGGGCTGTTCCCGAAATGGATTAGTGTTATATCATGATTCAATGAAAGCTCCCTTACAAAATTCGAAAAGCGTACTCTATCGCCTTGATCCGAGCGTTTCGGAGATTCTTCGGCAAGAAATAAAATTTTCACTTAATTTTCATCTCCATAATAGTGATTTTCCGCCTCGTGAAAAATTACATATTCAGGAATTATTGTTAAATTCATTATTTCGCTTATAAACCTTTCTGTAGGCTGATAAAGTTTCTTCAGCACACTCTTTCCATGAGAAAAAATTCAATCTTTCTTTACCTTTTTTCCTCAATACATCAATCAAGTTCGGGTTTACCAAAATGGATGTTATTTTCTCTGCGAGATCCGCCGGACTATATGGATCAAAAAGAAGCCCGCCATCTCCGACTACTTCCCCAACCGATGTTGTCTTTGAAGCTATCACCGGCGCGCCTAAAGCCATGGCTTCAAGTGGCGGCAGCCCGAATCCCTCATAAAGAGAAGGGTACACAAAGCATGCGCAGTACTTGTAGAGTGCCGTAAGTTCATCATCACTTACAAATCCACGGCATGATATATCATGGGAGAAGGGGTGACTCATTAGATTATGTTTCTTAATAAATAAATCCGGATTTTCTATACCTGCAATTATCAGTCTGACATTACTAACAATGTCTTTTTTAATTATTTTGAACGCCTCAAACAAGACTCTCAGGTTTTTTCGATTATCCATGGCTCCTAACGCAAATATGTACCTATCTCCCGGCTCACATACGCTATTTTTATCGAGAGGTCTGTCCGGAAGCCCTAAATATAATACTTTCACTTTGGCGGAAGATATTTTAAGCACATCTATAATGTCCTTCCGTGAAAATTCTGATATGGTTAATATTAGATCGGCATTTCTGGCAAGGGTGGGAAGCAGCCCTAACCTGTACGTCCTGCTAAGGCGGTGGCGAAAAGATATCTGAGCGTCCCCAAAAGCAGCGCGCCTAAATTCAATTACGTCAAGAATTGTAATAATAGTGGGACAAACCTTGAGAAGAGGGGACATGTTTGCGGGGCAGTGTAAAATATCCAGTTTGTCCCGGTGGGCATTGAATGGCAAAACCATCTGCTCCCAGAAAAACAGATTGTTTCTTTTAATTTGGCGGACAGTAAACGGTGAGCGGGAAAAACGCTCAATAATAGCGGGGTCTGCCAGTCTATCCACATATAAGATGTATCGGGCAACATCTGTTTTTTCTAATTCTTCAAGCAGGTTGTAGATGTAATTGCCTATGCCTCGTCGCTGCTTTCTGAAGCCGTACCTAGCGTCAATTCCGATCAGCACTTACAACAGCCTTTCCGGTTCTGATTTGGGATATGGAATTATTAAAGATCTCAATGTGCTTTTTGTCATTTACTACGGTATCCGCCCTTCACATCGTTTTTGTAACTTTTACCGGGCTAAACTCCACACGAGTAATCGTAAACATCGATATTTCACTTGTCCACACCCGTATTTCCAAATCGCTCGCCAGGCGTTCGTTTTGAAACACAAAGCGCACTAATTCCCTGTTTTGACCACATGGTACGATATCCAGCCCATCGGATTGCAGCGGAGATTTAGCAAGAATTATTTCACCTCGTTCTATGCAGACATCAACTTCCGCACCATCTAGTCCTTGTGGTCCGGCACAGCCATATAGGGACAACTCATAGTCTCCGGCAGGCACTTGGATATAATGCCCATATAAAAGATATCCTGCAATTCCCCGGCTGTGTACGCCCTCCGGGCTACGTTGCCCGACCTGGCTGTGGAATCGCGGGTCCGATGCACGCAAACACCACCGGCGACCGGGCTGCCAAGTCTGTATCCATTGAGGATGGTTCTCTTCCATCAGCATAGCTTCCAATGTCTTCGCACTTTGCAGCCATGTAAGCCATTGCATATTATCTGACTTTGGCTCTTTTCCTTGGGATTGCAAGGATATCCACTGCTTAATTGCCTCAGCCAGTTCTTCAGGCTTGTCCCCCTTGAAGTAAAACGCATTTTCGCCTGTAACTTCTCGAAACACAGGAATATCGCGAGCAATTATTGGTAATTTATGCCGAGCCGCTTCGATCAATGGCAGACCGAAACCCTCGGCTAGAGATGCAGCGATTAAGCATGTTGATGATGCATAAATCATTGTAAGGTATTCATCGCTGATGTTTTGAAGCCAGAATAGCCGACGTCTCGTTTCAGTGTGGTGTTGTAGTTGCTTTGCCAGGGGCTCCACCTTCCAGCCCTGTTTGCCCACGATGACCAAATTAATATCGTGTTCTCTAGCCCAGAGCCTTTCGAAGGCCGCCAGTGTTTGGGCATATCCTTTGCGCGGCTCGATAGTGCCGACCATTAGAAAAGTAGGCCTGACTTTAAGATTTTGCAGTGTTCTCTTAAAATCGCCAGCTTGTCCCACTCTAAGAGGTGAGTTTTCGATGTCAGAACCAAGATAAAAGTACCCAAGCCGCAGTGGTTGATACCTTTGTGGTTGTTCAAAATCAAGCCAGTTGCGCAGATCCTCAAGCGTCGCCTGGGATATACAGACCAGACTGTCCGATATCCGACCAATAGTGCGCATCCATTCGGTAAAAACAGGATTCATATCATCAGCCCACCAGTCTGATCGCAAGAGCGGAAGCAGATCATAGATCACGAACATGACGGTAATGCCACGATTACGTAAATCCGAAAGAAATGGTTCTTGCTTCGGCACTAGGTGCGCAGCCAAATCAAGACCGACAAAAACATCGCCAGCCCAAGCATCCATGGGCGAATCTACTGCCCAAGCTTTATTGATACCCAAGAATCGGCTTGTAAAGCGACGTGCGTAACGATACCCCTGTATATCGGGTATGGCGTAGACCGGCTCGACAGACCAGCCCTCCGGCGGGTGAAGCAGCCATTCACGGAGAACGGAGCGTGTCGCCCGTTGGATTCCACTTTCTGCGTCTACCTGTACCAGTGTTGATATATCAACGAGTATTTGGCATCGCCGTTCGTGCGGGAAGTTCTGTTCTATAGCTTTTTTTTGAGTTTTGCTGGCTAAGAATGCATCGGGTTGCCTCCGAGCCTCCCTCGTGATAGGTAATTGCGATCCGATGTGTAAGCTATCCAAAGGTGTACTAGCCATCATCTCGAGGGTAATGCTGGTGAGACAATGGTCCCAAAACACTACAGCATGTCGTTCCATCTCGACCGGCTGCAACTCTGGCATTGTATTATCTGTGGCATCAAAAAGTCGGCGAATACCAGTGCGGAAAGTTTTTTCGTTGTCAGCTACAACGACGTTATTGAGCGCGTGTGCAAAATCATACCCGCGTAGTGCCGTGCTCGTAGCCACAATTGGTTTGCCGGTCGAGATGGAACGACATGCTGTAGTGT
>Ga0209616_1000404_pt1 | contig 12149 bp, 14 predicted proteins | sample FlocCalmetaG_FD_184153 | JGI IMG/M metagenome (GOLD analysis project Ga0209616, IMG submission 184153) | Freshwater bacterial and archeal communities from Indian Creek, Illinois, USA - Floc-Cal metaG (SPAdes) (version 2) | ecosystem: Environmental > Aquatic > Freshwater > Unclassified ...
TGGGTTGTAGTTCGGCATTTAGACGCGAACCAAGTATTTTGCCAGCTGCGAGTTGCTAGGTTCTACGGTTACCTTGCCTTCCCTAAAAAGGCCCGGCTTACTTATGAAGGTGACGACTGCGTCAACCCTCATCTTGGCTATTTCCCCATGAACAATTTTAAGTGGCACAATAAGCACCTCCATGTGACACAAATATCGCCTTCACTGCAAAAAGGTCGTGCGTCAAATCACACTATCAATATGAAATCTTATCCTGCAAAAATACACCTCGTCGCAAATCGTCAAAAGCCTTCGCTAATTCCTCCTTCGTGTTCATAACGATAGGGCCGCCCCACACCACCGGCTCTGCTAGCATAGTCGAACTTACAAATAGCACCTGAGCACTTTTATCTGTTCCGCCAATTTTAACAAAATCTCCAGGAGCAAGCTTAACCGCCGTCTTTTCTCTTACCAGTTCGTCGCCTATGTAGGCGTCCCCTAAGAGGGTAAACAACATTACAGAACGCTCTCTATCAGTGTTCACGACAACCGAGGCCTTTGCATGGACATGCAAATCATAGTAGTCTAGGGGCAGATACTTGCTTAGATACCCTTGCCTGCCCTCAAATGCTCCCGCCAGCAGTCGAAGCTTGCCCCAGTCAAACTCCACTTCCTCAATTTCTGAGTTCTTGATGCTCCGATAAGCAGGCGAAACCATTTTGTCCTTGGATGGGAGATTAAGCCAGAGTTGCACACCCAGCATCCTTTCTGACGCGGGCAACCTTTCTTCATGCATAATGCCAGAACCCGCTGTCATCCACTGAACTTCGCCATTGCCTATCGTATCCTCATTGCCAAGACTATCCTTATGGGTCATAAATCCCCGATATACGTAGCTAATCGTTTCGATACCGCGATGTGGATGCAGGGGGAAGCCCGCAGTGTAGTCATCTGGATTAATACTATCAAAAGAGTCAAGCATCAAAATCGGATCGTATTCCTGTACCGTTTGATTGCCCAATACTCTAACTAGACTCACTCCGGCTCCATCCTTAGCTCTATATCCTTTAGTCTGCTGACTGATTTTTCTTTCCATGCTCTTCAGCCTCCTCTCAACTAATTCTTGCTACACGCACACAATGAGCAAGGCCGCTCTAAATAAGGACGCTATTCCCATAGATAGGTGGTCATGGTCACTGAGCCAAGCTCGCAAGCCTTATTGTACACGTTGACCTTGCTGTCATCATCCACCGCTCCGAGCACATACAGTAGTAGGTAGAAATGGTCAGGCGTTGGCACTGCCAGCTTGGCGCTACTGCCACCCCCATCAAAGTTTATAACATTGGCACGATTATGCTTCATGATGTTATCGTAAATATAATCGTCAAATTCGTATGCCCAATCAAATCCTTGCTCTGCTTTATTCCAATCTAGCAATCGTAAATTGTGCACGATATTGCCAGTGCCAAATATCAGAACACCACTTTCTCTTAAGGCTCGTAACTCCTTGCCGATTTGATAATGCTCTTGTGGAGACGCCTGCGAATCTATACTGATTTGAAAAACAGGCATATCTTTCTCTGGGTACATGCGCACTAAAACTGACCAAGTCCCATGGTCAATACCCCATGAGCTGTCATACTCTGTTTCGCGCGAAATCAATTCCTTAGCGGCTCTAGCCATACCGCTGCCACCCTCAGGGCTATACGTTACTTGATACAGCTCCGGCGGAAAACCGTTCATATCGTAGATTGTCTTGGGGTTATCCTGATTCATAATTTTGGTCCCTTTTGTATACCAGTGCGCTGAAACAGAAAGTATCGCCTCTGGTCTGGCAATCCTTTAAGCTAACATTCTCCAGGTTCTAGTGTGCTGGTTGTCTAGAAGAGCATTCATCGGGGACCCATGTCCGACAAAGAGAACCGGCATCTTAGACATCTGCTTTCACCTTCCCTTTTTGCTTGGTGGACAGAGAAGCAAAAGTCATCAGGGGTCAACACGTCCCCCTAGCAAAAAAGGAGGGACACCTAAAAATGTCCACTCCTTTTGCTTTACTTAGCGTGTTGCTTTTTCTTTCGGCTTACTTAAACTCTTTGGATGCTGCATTCATTGAAGATGAGCGGAAGGTGATTTTCTTGATCGGCATCTTGTCTTTCAGAAGTTCGTAGAAAAGCTCGATAAGGTTCTCGCAAGTAGAAACCTTCTTAGTTACTACTATCCTGTATTCTGGATATGACCAGGCTAGCGGGTGATCGATCTTTTTCAACGGGATACAGTTTTCGGGGTCATTATGAATGCCCTCTTTTTTGTACACAGCGAGCACCGCTTCAAGGAGAGGGTCGCCCTCTTGGAACAATGTGGCGTGGTGGAAATGGTCACAGACTTCCCAGGCTTTTTTGACTGCGTCTTTGCAGGAGTGGGCGAACCCTGTTACCGGATCAACAGTGTCTTCAAGCTCAATGGTCAAAAGGCCGGAATGCCCATGAAGATGCTTCGCTTCTCTTGGCCAGTCCATAAACCTATGCGCGTACTGAAAATCGAGGTTCGCGATTGAAGTGTACTTGTCGTTTGGCAAGATACTTTCCTCCTTTAATTGGTTTTACTTATATTTGAAAGGCATCGCGGACAGATACCTTTGAAATATACATTTTTGTCATCGATTTTGAAGCTAGCCAAATCTTCGCTCACTAGCATGTCAACATTGATGCGGAAGTTATATATCGTCTCACAGGCTTCACATTTAAAGTGCCCATGGTCTTCAACTATAATGTCGTACCTGACTTCATTATCATTAATCGAAAGCACCCTTACTAATCCTGCTCCGGCTAAAGTTCGCAAGGAACTATAAACAGTAGATCTAGAAAGCGTTGGTATAACTTTTTTAAGCTCTCTATAAATCTGGTCAGCAGTTGGGTGGCATTGATTTTGATGAAGATGCTCTAGTATCTTCACACGCTGGTGGGAAAGATTTATCCCTTGTCGGCTGATCTCTTTCTTTAATTCTTCAAATGATGGCTTCAATACATTCACCACCTGCATCTTACAGCCTTATAAATGTATCTTGCATATTAAGTTGTATCGGTTACGATTTCAGTATATACAAACAAAATAAAAACCGCAATAGATTCCATAAGATTTGTCGTCGCATGTGTCCTACCTCTTGATGTACTCACACCGCGGGCAACTCGAGCAACCCCAAAACTCGCCGTACCTGCTACTGCGCTTAACGAGTTTAGAATTGTATCCTTTCGCGGCACACTGTGGGCATTGCCCAGGCGCGACGTCTAATTGCAAACTGGCAAGGGAGTTTCGTGAAATTGGCGGAGTAGACCTGGGATTAGGCTTGTTTTCCTCTGCGGCGGGCTCCAAGTTACGGGTTACTTCTGCTGCCAGCTCGGCGCCTTCGAAACGTCGCATTTGCTCGCCGGTGTCGCGGTGGCTAAGTACATTCAGGCTGCCTTCCCAAACTATGCGGTCATCGATAATGGCAATCTTCTGGTGCATTCCCTTTCTCTCGATAACCTGAACACCAAGGTGCTTAAGCTTTTCAATGACAATCTTGGCCTGCTCAGCTAAATTTGTGCCCTGTTCTAGAGGTGGCTGGCAATGAACCCGAACCTCCACTTTACGGCTCAAGAATGCCTGGAACAGGTCAGTCAACCTGCTCACCCGGGTGACTCCAGTAAAGGGACTATATAGGGTCACTGAACTTGAGGCAGCCTTTAGGTCATGCAAGAATGCTGGCCAGAAGTCTTTATCGTTATGCTGTCGTCCTGACATGGCTAGGAGGGTCACCCCAAGCAAGTCCTCCGAGTACTGCACAAAATCGTGCGCTGCATATTCGTCTAAAAGGCCGTCGGGACCAATAGTTGTTCCAGTTTTTTCGAAGTAACTGATCACCATATTAAACTGTACCCTATAGATCGGACAGCAATCGATTTTCAAAACCCTTTCATTACAAGAGAGTTGCGGTGAACCCCACAAACTAGACACCTTAGAACTCGTTTTCGCTCTGTTTTTTTGCAGTATTTCGCGCGCAAGTCTTATACGGCAAGAAAGCACGCTAAGGCACGGAGAACGTGTCGTCTGAGCCCGTTTGCCGCAATAGCAGGCGGCGGCCCTTGACAAGTGGGCTGTTTGATACATGATCGAGGGGCGTAGGCGAGAAGCATGTGGGATCAATTGCTCGCGGACTGGTAATACGCCTCCGGGGTCAGGTATCCGTTCGACTGATGGATCCGCTGTCGGTTGTAGAAAGTCTTCATCTTCCCCCAAAAGGCCTCCATGGGTGCGTTATCCCAACAGTCCCCCTTGCAGGACATGCGGCAAATAAACCCGTGCGATTTGAGATATGCTTGGTAGTCGCAAGAGCAGTATTGGCTGCCTCTATCGGAGTGTGTTAGCACCCCTTTGGGCTTGGCTGAATGTTTGCGCCGCACCCTAAAAACGTAGCCAGTTCCTTGCCCCGAATACAGGCTACGGTGCGCCTAACTTTGCAGTCGAGCGACGGTAGACGCAACTATGAAGGGAATTGCTTCCTCCGGAAACGGCGAAACACAGCTGGCGTTGATTTCGCACAGCACATAGGTATCGGCCCCTAGCATGTCCTTCTGGCCCAAAAGAAAATCGCAATCCCAGATGATTGGGAGTTGGCTAGTGTCAATGCGCAGCAGTTCTTGCACAGCAGGGAGCCATTCCCGTTCGAGCTTGTACTTCAGCGACTGAAATTCAGGCTTGCTGGGCGGATGGTACAGGCGCGGCCCGGGTTGCGGCGCTGTGGAGGGCAGCGCACCTGCTGGGGCTGGGAAGAGGGCATTGACTGCTTGGTGGCCGAACCCCACTACTTGGTTGTGAACCAAGTAGCAGCGAATCATACCCTCAACTAGGCGCTCCTGATAGGCTTGGTCAATCACAAGGCCCTTGTTCACAAAGTAGGGCCGACATAGGTTAAGTAGGGCTTCGAGGGACATCACTTCTTCATACGAGCCTCGGATAGCTTGGCGCACGCAGACAGGGGTATCATAACTCAGCGCTAACGAGTCGCCACGCCGCCCATCGCCAAACAGCGAATCACCCTGCAACTGCACTCTCCACACGCCTATGCCGCCGTTGCCACGGTACTGCTTCAGCACCCGGGCTTCCCCAGAAGCCAGTCGCCGGGGTAATTCTTGGTACATCTGTTCTAGCGCAAGATAAATATGCGTGTCGCACCCCCAGCCTACTTCACGCGTGCTATACAATACTTCCTTGGTACCAATCTTTAAAATGACGTCGGGATGCCCACTGACAAAGACGCCGGCAGATGCCACACGGCGCAGCATGGCATCTAACAAGGTGCGGTCACGCCCTCCCTCAAGCGGGTCGACCCAAACGAGGACGCCATCAAACTGCATGAGCTGTGGCTCGACCTCACCGCAATTATCGTCATGATAGGCGACTGGGAGCGCCACCACCCCACTGTCGACAAACCCCTGAAACAGCTTCGAAAACAGTTCACTTTCAACCGACGACTTCCTCCCGACAGTCCGGTTCTCAGCATGAAGAATGGCTACCCGCATGTGCTTGGTCTTCATTAGCTCTCCTCCTTCGCCTTGTATCAGCAGGCCCTCTCTCCGGGGATACGCAGAAATACCACGCTTACAATCACCGCATGAGTGCTCAGTGCGTCGCACCGCCTCGATGAGTACCGCTCTGGCCACGCTTTACGACAATGATTGGTCAGCCTACGCCGTCTTCCGTTAAATTGCTAACGTCAATTGAAGAGTGAGCCACCTTCACGGTTAAAACGCACAGGCCATGTAAGTCTTGCCCGCACCAGAAGCCCCGAGCACGATGATGTTGCGCCTGTCTCCGGTGTAGTTGCAGGTGGACAACCGAGTGATCAGGGCTTTGTCGAGCTTTCTGTCAACATGGTATTCAATGTCCTCAATGCAGGCGCCCGGGAAGTGCAATTCTGCTTTCTTGAACAACCTAGTCAGACGGTTGTTCTTGCGCCTCGCCTACTCTACGTCTGTTAGCAAGCCAAAACGTTCTTCAAAGGACAATGCATCAAAAGATTGGTCAAGAATTTGCTTCTTAAACTGTTCAGCCATTGCCGAGAGACGCATTTCTAGTAGCTTTTGCACCGTCATCTCAGTTAGCATTTGGGTTCACCGCCGTAGTATGTGGCCCCTCTGACAAAGCCGTGTTGCGACCAACACTAGCCGCCCATGAAATGAATCGATGTGCATTCCACTGCGCCTACTTCTGGTGCTCCTCGGGCATATGGTCAGTGACGGTGCTGTATTGTCCTTCCCGGCCATGTAATCTGGCATGTGAGCAGATACGGCTATTCTGAAAGAACACCTCTAGCACAGCTCGGGTGATGCGAACGTCTACCTTGTGCTTAATGAACTCATAAGGAACGCTGTAGAACATGCTATTGACAGAGATATGGTAGGTTGCTCTTCTGCGGTGAAGGTGGCTCAAACTAGCCGTATCGCTGGCTCAAATTGGGGCGTAATATTCATTCCTGCCTGATTGATAATATTTGAATCGCTTTCCATGTCCTTAAACGTGCAAATATTTATAAAAACTATGGCGAGGGCTAGAGCAACTAAAATTCCGTGTGTTACTAATAATTGATTCTTAATTTTCACAAAGTCGCCCCAATTATTTAAAAAAGCAGCCCCAGACACTGAGGCTGCTCTTTAAAATTAAGCCATGAAAAGTTTAATATCGTCTTCTGCAGTACCAATGCCCGCAATGCCAAATGTCTCAACTAGGACTTTAGCAACGTTTGGTGATAAGAAACCTGGAAGCGTTGGTCCAAGGTGAATATTCTTCACGCCAAGGTATAAAAGTGCTAGAAGTACAATGACAGCCTTTTGCTCATACCATGCAATGTTATAAGCAATCGGAAGTTCATTCACATCTTCTAGCCCGAATATTTCTTTGAGTTTAAGAGCTACGATAGCTAATGAGTAGGAATCATTACACTGTCCAGCATCAAGAACTCTTGGAATGCCACCAATATCTCCAAGTGGCAACTTATTGTATCTGTACTTCGCACATCCTGCGGTAAGAATGACTGTATCTTTTGGAAGTTTTTCAGCAAATTCAGTGTAATACTCTCTAGACTTCATTCTGCCATCACAGCCCGCCATAACAAAGAACTTTTTAATGGCACCGGTTTTAACGGCATCTACCACTTTGTCCGCTAAAGCAAATACTTGCTCATGTGCGAAACCACCAACAATTGATCCTGTCTCAATTTCAGTTGGCGAAGGACATTTTTTAGCCATCTCAATAACAGCCGAGAAGTCTTTCTTGCCTTTCTCGTCTGCAACGATATGCATACATCCTGGGAAGCCAGAAGCACCTGATGTGAAAATTCTATTTCTAATTTCATCGGTTCTTGGTGGCACAATGCAGTTCGTTGTAAATAAAATTGGTCCATTGAATGGTCCAAACTCATCTACTTGACGCCACCATGAGCCACCGTAGTTGCCGGCAAAGTTATCATATTTTTTAAAGAATGGATAGTAATGAGCTGGTAACATTTCACTGTGTGTATAAACGTCAACGCCTGTTCCTTGAGTCTGCTCTAATAATTGCTCAAGATCTGTTAGATCATGGCCAGAAATCAAGATTGCAGGATTCTTTCTAACACCAATATTGACGCTAGTGATTTCAGGGTTACCGTATTTCGATGTATTCGCTTCATCGAGAAGTGCCATAGCTGAAACACCAAACTGGCCTGTTTTTAGCGTTAATGCCACCAATTGATCTGCCGACAATGAATTATCGAGGGTTGCTGCAAGTGCCTCATAGATAAATGCATTGATTTCTACATTTTCTTTTCCAATATTAAGCGCATGATGGGTATAAGCTGCCATACCTTTAAGTCCATAAATGATAAGTTCTCTTAATGATCTAACGTCTTCATTTTCAGTAGCAAGCACACCAACCGTTGATGCTTTTTCAAGCATTGAAGCTCGATCTGTAACTGTAAATAGACCTGCATCACCCAATTGAACACCAGAAGATTTTTGCTTGAGTTCATCTCTTAAACGAATCATGTTTTGAATTTGCTTTTCAATAGCCGCTTCGTCAAAATTCGCGTTTGTAATGGTAATAAAAAGACTCTTAAGTACTTCATGATTGACTTCACTTAGTGCGTTCACATCTAGTTTCCCTTTTGTGACCACTTCAGAAACGCCCTTACATGCGTAAATGAGAAGATCTTGAAGCTTTGCAACTTCTTCATTTTTTCCGCAAACTCCTTTGACTGTACAGCCGGTATTTTTTGCAGTTTCTTGACATTGGTAACAGAACATGCTCATGATAATCCTCCTTATTTTGTTCTAATTTTGGGGGGCCGGTGCTTTCACCACAATGAGTTCTAACACTTCAGCATCTAAATTTTTAACATTCATTTTGATGTTAAAAGGTATTTTAAGAACTGTGCCTGCCTCATATAGACAAACGTCTTGTTCACCTAACCCAATTGACAGTTTACCCCTTAAAACGGTCATGTAAACGGTAGAGTTTGAAAAGTGTTCAGGTAGTCCCTCATTCTGATTAAATATCATGTGAATGTAATGGACATTCTCGTCCTGAATTACTTTTTCCACTAAGCGATCATTTCCCATTGTAATTTTATAGACTTGTTCAATCATTTTAATCACCTTTCCTTTAATCATTGGTTATAGTATACTTCATTTGGTGTATGAAAACTGTAACAGCTGTTACAGTTTTTCAGGAGGTCATATGCTTCTAGATGTAAATCTTTTGTTAAATAATCCGCTATTTAAAGACTTGGACTTGATTACGCTATTAGAATTAATCGATTTTGATCACTGCATTGTAGGCAACTATAAAAAAGGAACACTCATTGTACAGGAAGGTGATCCGTGCAGTTCCATTGGATTTGTTCTTTCTGGCGTTTTAGCCATACAACAACTCACACCTACCGGTGAACTTCTAACCGTTAAGATGTTTAACGCCAATGATGCTTTCGGAACTGCTCTCTATAGTTCAAAAGACCCAAAGTATCCATTTACTTTAATGACTATGAAAAACAGCAAGGTACTTTATCTGCCTTTTGAACAAGTCCGCAGTCTACTTAAAATCAATCCAATATTCAATGATAACTTTATAGCCTTTTTATCCTCTAGAGTTCTGAGTTTTAAAGAAAAACTACAAATGCTGCAATACAAGGACGTTCGCTCAAGACTTATGCATTACTTGTCAAACGAGTTCAAAATCAATGGCCTACAAACCTTCAAACTTCAGCACTCGAAATCAGCGATTGCCGATATCATCAGCGTTGCCAGACCCTCTGTTTCCCGGGAACTAAAAAACATGGCCGATGATCATCTCATTCATACTTCTGGGCAAATGATCACGCTTTTAAAACCGGAGCTATTTTGATTCAGCTACTATTTTGAGGTGCTTGCTCCTATCTTTGATAAAATAATCAACTGATCACCATCTTCATTTTGAGTGATTTGGGAAGTCTTCAACCCTTCTCTGTTTTGAGTTGCTTCTGGTGTCCTTTCTGAACTCGCCTGATTCATAAGTGCCATTGCTTCTGCCTTAAGCCGGCTCATTTCAGGCCGATTATTTTCACTTCTAGCTTGCATATAAGCATTTTAAATTGCTTTAATTTCGGGTGTAATTTTCATTTCAGCTACCAGTGTAATGAATCGCATTTTTAGGACACACCATAATGCACGCTGGACATTGGTGACAGGTTGACGGATCAATTTGCGCTACCTTAGTTAAGCGATCTACACTAATGGCTTTAGATGGACAAACCGTTTCGCATTTTTTACAACCATTACACAAGTTTGGTTCAACTTTTGTTGAAAACTTAGCCCACCTACCCGTTAGACTTAGTAATGCGCCATATGGACAGATGTGATTGTGGAAAACCCACTCTTCATATCTCAACGTTACTAAGATAGATACGGCCATCAATAGGATTAACATTGGCACCTCTTGATGGAATACTTTTTTTGATAAAACCATCGTGCCAATCATTAATAACAACACAATCCAAGGCAGGTATTTACTTTGAAGTACTTTTGGAACTGACTTAGTTCGCCAATTTAGTTTTTTCGAAATATTCCCAGTTGATCCCATAACCGTATCCATTGGACAAATGTAACCACAATAGAATCTCCCAAAAATTGTAGCCCCAATTAAACTGACTAGAAACAACCCTAACCATATGAACATATTTCCATTTGCAATAATGAAAAAGAAACTGAATAAGAACGCCAATTGAATTAATTTCCTGTATTTTTTCATTTTATGATGCACCCCCACTCGCATTAATGGTAATCGCTTGAGTTGAACATTTACTCACGGTTTTAAGAATCATTGTCATATTACCCGAATTCACATTTTCTAATTGGTTAACAGCGACTTTCGGTTTTGAGTGATCTGTTACATCATTACCCATAATGAAAATAATTGCGATTATTTCTCCAAGCATATTTCCCATCATGCCTTTTGATTTTTTTATTGCTTCAAAGGTCTTCTTCTTGTTTTTGACTAGTGATAGACCAGTTAAAGCAATTGAAATGCCCCAAAATGACAGTGTAAATACATCCATTTGAAAATCTCCTTCCCATTCTTTTAGACAAAGTATATACTATAGTCAAAAAGAGTGGCGTTACCTCGGTAACTCCGAAAGGATATTTAATGAATTTGCCAACAAACATTTTTAACGATTTTTCACTTTTGAAGACTATACCCGAAAGTTATTGGGAACAGAACCTTAATGCCAATAAGCATATTCAAGTAAACAAATATTCACAAGGCGAAATCATACATTTTGATGGTGATTGCTGTAGTTCAATTGACGTTATTTTGAATGGACAAGTTGTCATAGAACGGATTGATGATGCCGGAAATTTGATGAGGATTACCGAGTTTTCCCCCGACGATATTCTTGGGGGCAATTTATTATTTTCTAAGAATCCTTGCTATCCAATGATGGTAACTGCTAAAACAGAGGTAATGTTGCTCAGCATCGCCAAGAATCTCGTTTTTGATTTTTGTGCAACAAATAAAGATTTCTTAAAAGTTTACTTAGAATATATTTCCGATCATTCACTATTACTGGGTGACAAACTTAAACATTATGTGAATCGTTCTATTCGCAAAAGTATCATCGCTTATTTAAAAAGCGAATACAAAGTGCAGAAGAGTCAGACGCTACAACTTCGGCTAACAAAAAAAGAGCTTGCTGACCGCATCGGGGTGCAACGTACTTCACTGTCACGGGAATTGCAGAAGATGAAGAACGAAGGACTTGTTGAATATGATAAGTCCAGTATTTCTATACTTGTCCAGAGTACACTTTTATAGATTTGAACATATTATCTATAGCGATAGAACCTTAGAGCATTTTAAGCTCCGCCCGCATAACAACCTCTTCTTCTGCATCGTAAGCGTCAAATAGTCCCCACGTTGCCTTAAAGGCAAAGCAGGGACTAGGGCGGTCAGCGGTTAGTCTTTGGATTTGACTCTAACCTCGGGTGGGAGAGCGGGAGACCACGGCAAGAGCTCATCAAGTGCTTTAGGGTCTGCGAGATCGATATTAGGTAATTAGGGAATTTCAGTGTTTAATGAAATTCCAGTGCTCAAAGAGGAACTGGAGGTACAGAAACGGGTTAAGGTCATTCTCCTTGGCCGTTTCCACGATGCTGTAGATAGTGGCGCTGGCCTTGGCTCCCTTGGGAGTATTACAAAAGAGCCAGTTTTTGCGGCCTATGACGAATGGCTTGATCGAGCGCTCCCCGCGATTATTGTCTAGCTCAAGCCGGCCGTCTTGTAGGAAAGCCGTAAGCTTATCCCACTGGTTGCGGCAGTAGGCGAGGGCCTGTCCAAAGGAGCTTTTGGGCAAGACTCGCGGGGCCTGGTACTTAAGCCATGCCGAAAAAGACTCTACGGTCGGGCGGCTATGAGCCTGCCGGTACTTGAATCGTTCTTGTGGTGACTGGCCCGCGACTTCGCGCTCGATAGTGAAGAGCTTGTTGCAGTAGTCAAGCCCTGTCTGTGCTTCGACTACTGCTGTAGAACCTTTCGGCAAGGCAGCTAAGGCCTCGGTGAATTTGCGCCTGGCGTGTGCGACACAGCCCACTAGAGTGACGTCGGTTAGCGCATGGTACCCCGCA
>Ga0209616_1000407_pt1 | contig 12108 bp, 9 predicted proteins | sample FlocCalmetaG_FD_184153 | JGI IMG/M metagenome (GOLD analysis project Ga0209616, IMG submission 184153) | Freshwater bacterial and archeal communities from Indian Creek, Illinois, USA - Floc-Cal metaG (SPAdes) (version 2) | ecosystem: Environmental > Aquatic > Freshwater > Unclassified ...
GCAGGATAAAAGCAATCCATCGAAGAAGTTCGGGCAGAGCAGGCATTTTCTTGCTCAATGCGTACATGGTTTTACCAAGATAAAATATGCAGAAATTGCTATGTTCCCACGATTATGAGTAAGAGCCTCTCATCATAATCCATGGATCTTCCGCTGTCCAGTACTATTTGCCGTCTTTACCCTGCAAAGGTCTAATCTGCTATAATGTTTTGTGTAGCGGCTTGGTCATAAATATTTGGTTAAATCATGAGGGGTGCTGAATGTGGGATCCAAGCCAACCCGCGCATAGTGAAAGACCGTTACTGGCTACACAAGGTGGCCCCTCTTAGTGGGCGAGCCATGTTCTTCAGTGAATGGCTGGCTGGTTTCCTGCCTGCGTTTGTGTTGGGATCTACTGCGCTTACCGCCCTCAACATTGCCTTGGGTAGCGGTCTGTGGGCTATGCTTGGCTCGGTCCTGCTACTCGGCGCACTGCAGGCGGGGCACAATGCTTTAGACGCGGTTTCTACGCCTGTAGCGTTGCATCGGTTTTACGAACAGAAGTCGGCGCTGGCGGGCATCATTGCGCTCGTGACGCATGGACTCTTCATGGCGCTTGTTTTAGGCACGATTGCCATAGGTCAGGGTGGCTACGCCTTGTTCGCGCCCTTTACGTTTTTGGGCGAATTACCGGGGTGGGCCTTGCGAGGTGGAACGATGTCCTTCGCGCTCGTGGTGATTTTGCTCGTGATCTACTTTGCGGCGAAAATTGGGGCTAAAGAGTGGGAAACGCTGGAGATATGAGCGCCAGGTAGCGAGTTGTCGGATTGGACTCAAACTTGCACTAAAGGCGGGTTACTATGACGCGTGAACGGAAGAACCTTTGCAAAACTGGGGAAGTTCCCATGGCAAAGAAACTGTGTTGTAACGAATTGCTGCTACTCCCACTTAAACGTGTACGTAGCTACTGCCAGACCCAAGATAAGGAACCCGAACAGAGCCACTATCGGCACTGTAAGCTTATCCCATGGCGTTCCCAACCAAGCACCCTGCATCAATTCTACAGCATGCGTCACAGGTATCACTGGTGATACGTACCGCGCGATCCAGTCTGGCAACCTCTCTACGGGAATGAACACCCCAGACAAAAACATTATCGGGAAAAAAATTACCTGAGAGACAGTCGAAGATATACGCTCCGAACGAGTTACCGAAGTAATAAAGAGAAAAGTCGCAGAGAGACTCCAGAACGCCAGATTGAAAGCACCCCATAATCCTATGAAACTGCCGGCTAGTCTAGCGCCATACAGCCACATCGCGACAACAATGAGCAGTCCCACGCCGAACATCGTAACGGCAAAACTACTTGCAGCTAAGCTTCCCAAAATAGCGATTGGTCTTGCTGGAGAACACTTCAGTCGCTTGAGAAATTTACTCTGGCGATAAGAGGCTATCGTTCCAGGCACACCGTATATCGCCATCGAGGCCATATTTAGCACCATCAGCGTTGGAACTACGTGGTTAGTGACTATATCTTTGGGTGCATCCGTTGGTGTGCGAACCGCCATCGTCAAAACTAGTAAAGCCACGGGAAACAAGAGGGAAAAGAACATCGCAACCGGTTCGCGCCAGAATAACACCAGCTCATTTACAGTAAGCCAAAACAGCTGTTTTACCGTCGTCATTCTCTCATCTCCTTACCGGTAATCGACAAAAAAACGTCTTCTAGTGTCGGATCAGGTGTTGTAGAATTTATGCTTTGGATGAGATTCGCTGGAGTGTCGAGTGCAACTACGTTGCCTTCATCAATGAAGGCAACGCGGTCACACAACTTTTCCGCTTCCTCCATAAAGTGCGTGATCAGTAGCACCGTCTTGCCCAGCGCGTGAATGTTACGTACCATTTCCCACATGGCCCTGCGCGCCTGGGGGTCAAGCCCGGTTGTCAGTTCATCAAAAACCACCACTTTTGGGTCGTTGACTAACGCTAAAGCGATAGCAAGTCGCTGTTTTTGCCCTCCGGATAATTTTTCGTAAAAATCGTTGGCTTTCTGCGCAATGCCCATTTGTGCTAATAACGGCTCTACAGGTTGAGGTCTCTGGTGTAGATTGGCAAATAGCAGCAATGCTTCCCTAACTTTCATATTGTATGGAAGGCTCCCTGCTTGTAGCTGTATTCCTATCAGTTCGCGTAATTCCAAACTGTTTTTCGTGGGGTCTAGTCCCAAGACATTGACCGACCCGCTAGAGGGATTACGAATGCCCGCTATACACTCTACAGCGCTAGTTTTGCCGGCCCCATTTGGGCCAACAATGCCAAAAATCTCGTTCTCATACACCTCAAAACTGATTCCGTTGACAGCGGTCAAGCTGCCATAGCGTTTTACAAGATCTTTAACGACAATTACCGGCTTCAACTGTTTATCGACTCCTCTCTACTAGTGGCAGTGCACGCGTCTCCACGCAATTTGTAATCATGAATACCCCACAGAACACTCCCCCTATCACTACGTAAACAGGCAGCATCCCCCAACCGGGGCCCTCATTCCGGCGATGCAGCCGCTGACCTGTCAGACTGGAGCTTTTTGTTGATCTGTGTAATTCTGCGTTTCTCGGCGACGTAGTGTGCTATCCAGATGGAAACATAGATGATGACCAAAATGCCATAAAATGCGGCAAAACTTGCTAGCGAGAACGTCATCCAGTGCGCCAAGGAAGCGACCGTTAGTATGCTAACCGAATACAAACAGAAGTGGACCACGGTCTGTTTCAGCAGGCTCCACGCATCAATCTCCCAAATGACCGAAGCGACGCCTGAGACAAAGCCTAGCAGTCCCATTAGTACGTATTGAAAGACAACAGCGGCGATTTGGCTGCCCCACTGTTCAACCAACGAAGGAGATACCGGCCAATAATTGCCACCGTGGAATATTATAGCCCCAATAATCGAAATGGTGTATCCGATGAATACACCTATAGGAAAGTTATAGAGACCTCTCAGGAGAACTGTTTTTACCATGTGCTTCACCTCAAATTCCGAGTATTTGCTTGATCACGGCGACATAGCGCCGCGATACGAATGATGTGTCACCGCTAAAAAGCCTGACGCAGATCGTCCCGCGGAAGCTTAAGTCCATGTTCACGACTTTTTTGAGGTTGATAATCTCGGAGTGCGAGATTCTAACGAAAGTGTTTTTGTCCAGTCGTTCTTCTAGCTCATAGAGCCTTAGCCTTACAAGATACGTGCTCTGCTCGGTTTGAATGTACACCTTCTGATAAGCGGTGTAGATGCGCACGATGTTGTCTGGTTGCACCATCTCTAAGTTGCCGTCTTTAAATCCGGCTATGGCCTGTGGGTAGACACCCGAAAGCTTCTTGGCGAGGTCGCGTATCGCTTCGGTCATGGCGGCTGTGTAAATTACTACGCGTGGCTCGTTGCAGGTTTCGTCTATTTTGATCTCAATCTGCACTGCGTCACCTCCATCGCTAAGTTACTCTCAGTATAAGGCACTCGGCTTCCTCCATCTACCGATCTTCTATAAGTGGTCGATTTTGGCACATAGTCGGCTAAAAAACAACAGGCTCCTGAGCGACCGAGCAAGGTCGCACTACATAGCGGATGCGAATCCCGTTGGGAAAGGAATAGCTAACCATCCATAGCTAGCCTTGGAGCGCAGGGGGTAACCACTGCGTTTAAGCGTAGGCAAGCGAGCTAGCAGGCCGAAATCGCAAGGTGAAGGTATTGAGCCCCGAAATATACTTTGACGGGAGTGCCGATGCTGTCGGAGTAGCAGAAGGCTAAACCGCACTTGGCGTTATAGCGAGTCAAGAGCGCACTCCCCGGGATCAGAGGCCTTGGCATGTTAGTCACTGTTGTAGTGCGGGAACTCGGGAGACCCTGCCTGTTGTCTCAATCTGAAAGCATGCCTAACAAACGATACAAAGTGAGGGCGGCAAAGGGCAACAGGCAAAGCGTACGTTAGCTTCGTTGTTGCCAAACAACAGGAAGGCTTTGTAGGTGAAAGCCCAGAGCACCTTGTCCTTGCCGCTGCGCCAGCAGGGATTCGAACCTCGAACCCACTGGGTAAGAGTTATTTGCCGCGTTCTGCACCTCTTGTCAGGTCGTGTCGGGCAATGTGATAGAGTGAGGAAATGCAAGGGCTTAACGATTGCCCACTCATGTTCGTGTCCGCTCATTGCGAGAAATTTCCCCGCGGTTGCTGTCAAAAAAGAACTGGTGAATGCTTGTCCTTGACTAGGTTTACCTGTATCGATAAGATGATAATGGTAATCACTATCATGAGGGAGCGAGAGGATGAGATTTCAGTGAAAAAACTACTACAGACAGAGTCGAAAGCCCCCAAGTACCACGACATCATTGATTGCCTTATTGCCGCAATTGAGGCCAAAGACGGATACACATGCGGTCACTCTTCCAGAGTGGCTGACATGTCCACGGATATAGCAAGCATGCTGGGCATCAAGGGAGATCGCTTTGAAAATATTCATATTGCAGCTCATTTACACGATATAGGAAAAATAGGGATCCCAGAGCACATACTGAATAAGCCAGGCGCCCTACTTCCGCAGGAATGGTCACAAGTAAAAGAACATCCCGTGACTGGCTATAAGATATTATCCAAGTCAAGCCTTCTTGCTCGGGTCGCCACAATAGTTCTCCATCACCATGAAAGATGGGACGGGAAAGGATATCCGCACGGATTGGTGGGCAACCAAACTCCTATTGGCGCAAGAATAATTGCCGTGGCGGACGCCATTGACGCTATGATTACCACAAGACCCTACAGAAAACCATTATCGTGGGAGGAATGCTATCATGAGATTTCGGCCAACAAGGGACGGCAATTTGATCCGACAGTGGTCGATGCCGCATTTTCGCTTAGAGAAAGGTGGGTAGCGCATCGTGCGCAAGCGCAATCCTGCAGTAGTGGGTGGTAGCTACTCTGGCACAACTGTCTTTCGTAGGTCGAAAACACTTTGGGCGGTGCCCCTTTTAGTTTGGCTAATATTGATACTCGCTTCGCTCGGTTGGAACGTTTACTCTCTCACGAAAAATGTACACACAACCTTCAAGAATGAGGCACGAACCCTGAGCGAGGTAGTCTTATCAGTTATGCTGTGGGCAGAAAAGCATGGACAGGTCTATCTGCCAGTGTCGGAGTGGATTCCAAAGGAGCCTTTTTATGTGCCCCTGAAATACAGAGATGTGGAAACTACATGCGGCTTAAGGCTTACACAGGTTTCTCCGGGTGGCATCGTACACCAACAAGCTGAACTCGGATGGCTTCACGGGTTAACGCGCAAGTCTATTCGCGTGGTTAGCCTCCAATCGGCTGATCACACCACTGCCCCATCTCAGTGGGAGAGTGAAGCGCTAGGCATGTTTCAACGAGGTCTCGCTGAAAGGTTTGGCATTGTAACAAACGCCGGCGATACCATCTTTAAATACATGGTGCCCATCAAAATCAAGTCCGCTCAAGGCTTCGGGGGAGACGAAGTCGTCGGTGGGGTGTCGGTAAGCGAGCGGGCAGAGGCGCGATTTGCCGTGATTAGACCGCATATCATTGGAGTGGTCACCGCGCATATACTTTTCTTTTCTACAGTCGGCTTTGCGATTTTCTTCCTCTTGTTCCATTTGCGGCGACAAGGGTTGCTTCTTGACGAGGTCAATGGGGAGCAAACAGCCATGATTGCTAAGCTTCATGCGAGCGAGCGCATGCTTGAAGAAATGTCAGTTACTGATGAGCTTACGGGCCTCCTTAACCGACGGGGCTTTTTTGCCGCTGCCCCAGAAAGACTTCATACCGCCCAGCCAGATAATCGAAGATGGATGATATTCATTGACATTGACGGTTTGAAATCGGTAAATGACAAGTGGGGCCATGATGAAGGAGACAAACTTATCACGGCCACGGCCGCTATCCTTCGGCAGACCTTTCGTGGTTCAGACCTCATAGCCCGCATGGGCGGTGATGAATTTGTTGTTATGATAAGCGAGCCTGACGCCTCATGCGCGAGCGTAATCCTCACCCGCCTACAAAATAACATCGACACTTATAACGTCGAACACAACACTAGCTATCGGCTGTCATTAAGCGCAGGTGTTGTTGACTGCGACGCGTGTAAAAAGCGGTGCAGCGTGGACGAATTACTCAAAATGGCAGATGAGTTAATGTATTTAAGAAAGAGGGCAGCTGTAGCGGCGCACGAAGGTAGGGAAACAGCCGCATCCGCAGAATGAAGCGGGGCGTTCGCTAATCACTTTAGGGCAGCTGGCAAAACGTACGTTAGCTTCGTTGTTGCCAAACAACAGGAAGGCTTTCCGGGTGAAAACCCAGAGCGCCTTGTCCTTGCTGGTGCGCCATCAGGGATTCGAACCTCGAACCCACTGATTAAGAGTTGGTTGACGCACGTTGCATCTCATGTCGGGCAGTGGCGGGCAATGTCAGGGAGTGAGGAAATGCAATGGTTTTTTGACTGCAAACGCATGTTCGTGTCATCTCATTGCGCGTAATTCCCTCGCCGTTGCTGTCAAAATTGCTGTCACCGATAGACCGTTATTTGGGAGCAGAATTAGGCGTTAGGTCTAATTGATCGCCAGCGCGCCTGCTAGGAATAGCGTAAAATCTCCGGACATACTTGCGCATTTACCCCCTCGCCGTTCACAGAAAACTGTGTGCAAGTGACCGTTCGCACGAGAGGACTTTAACATTGGCTGTCGAAGAGAAGCGATAGATGCGAGAGAATAGGGAGGCGTGTACTGATGCGACTAAAGTCACGACTGCTGTCGCTGTTTCTAGTTGTAGTGATGCTTCTGGGCAGCACGCCAATACCAACACTCGGCTCTGGAATCATTAGGGTAACCATCGATGGTGTACCCTTGTCGCTAGACGTGCCCCCTGCCGTCATGTCAGGGCGCACGCTAGTTCCGTTGCGAGCAATCTTTGAAGCGCTAGGGGCTTCTGTTACATGGGATGATACCACACAAAGAATTTCCGGGGCGCGTGGGAGCCGAACGATTGTTTTGTACTTGGGGAGAAATGTTGCCTATATTGACGGAACGGCTGTAGCTCTAGATGTTGCCCCAACCGCCGTGCGAGGCCGTACCATGGTCCCCGCACGCTTTGTGGCAGAAAGTTTAGGCGCCACTGTATCTTGGAACGAAGCCACACTGACGGTGGAAATTACGCGGGCCATCCCAGTAGCCTCATTAAGCCTTAACCTGGCAAACCTTGCGCTGGTGGTTACGGGCGGCCCCGCGCAGCTTACCGCCACAGTATTGCCTCCAAACGCGACGGATCAACGTCTAAACTGGCATTCGAGCGACCCGAGTGTAGCTACCGTCTCGCCTACTGGACTGGTTACACCTATAGCCCCGGGGCGAGCCCGCATCACAGTAACCTCGGCCGACGGCGGTCGTGTCGCGACCAGCGAGGTGACGGTTGCCGCACCAGTCGTTAGCGTTACCGGCATTACGCTTTCACATGCTAGCCATACTTTGCGCATCGGAGAGACCCTGCGGTTAGTAGCGACCATAACCCCGCCAAATGCTACTACTCGGACTGTAAGCTGGCTGTCGACTAACCCCGACGTGGCCTCTGTCACTGCTGAAGGCTTAGTCACTGCGCACCGTGTGGGGACAGCCCGCATCACGGCAACCTCTACAGACGGCGGTCGTGTTGCGACCTGCGAGGTGACGGTTACCGCGCCAGTTCAAGCTGGGGCATTCTCACTTACCTTGACATCGGTCGGGACAACCTCCGGTAGCGGGAACCATCCCCAAGGGGCAGCTGTTCAGGTTACGACCACAGTGCCCACAGGGCAAACCTTTGTTAGCTGGACAAACGGCGCTCAGGTTGTCAGCACGAGCCCGAGCTTTAGCTTCACCATGCCGGGCATCAACACTACCCTAGTCGCCAATTTTAGCCCAAATCGAATCCATGCGTTGGAAGCCGCGTTTGCGGAGAAGGCGAGACGGATCCAAGAGTTGCAATCCGCGATTGCGGAGCAGGCGAGGCGGATTGAGGCGTTGGTGGCAGCGCTCAAAGACTTTGCGGTCGGGAAGAGAGTAATTGGGGCGGTGGATCCCTACAGTCCAAGTATTGATTTAGCTGCCCTTGGGATTCCTATTGCTATGGTTGATGCCTTTAAGCTAGAAAAAAAGGGGGACCAGACAGGGATCCCACTGGTTTTTACCCTAGCCGACAACAGGGTCTTCATAGGCAGAACCGGGACTGCTGAAGAACGAGTAATATATGGGTGGAACACAAGGTTTATCGGGTTCGCGGGCGGCTCCAACATTCTGGAGTTGTACCAGGAGTATCTGCTCAAAGTATATACAATAGCAGGCCAGACTTACCGTATTTCTTTTAAGACCAGCGGGCTACCCGCTTTGGCCAATGACAGTACCGCAAGGCAAATCATCCTAATACCAGCGATGCCGGAGAAGGGGTTTTACTGGCCATATTTGCTGGCAATTCCAGACACCAGTAATCGAGCCTCTAATGTAAGGCACAGACGGTACTTGTTGGTTGATGGCAACAACACTGGAGCAACAAATCGCTTTCCCGAAACAATCGCCGCGACCAAGCGATTTGTTTCTAACAGGGGGTTTAAAGCGGTTAGAACAGCTGATGCGCTCTGGTCGCCGCTTCTAGTGCCAGTATTTCCAAGGCCCAAGGTGGGGTACAGTTTTTGGGGAGAGCACAACATCATCCTTACCCACAGCTTTGACAGGGATACCGCCATCCTGCACTTAAAAATGCAAGACCCTAACCTACGGCCAATGTTGATTCGGGAGTTCGCAGACGCGAACTTCAATGTACACCACCTAGAGCGACTTGACCTGCAGCTGATTGCGATGATTGACCATGCGCTTGAGTATCTCAATAAACACCAGTTTAATCTTGAGCCCGCTAAGGTCTTCATGTATGGCTATTCGGCATCCGGAACTTTTGTTGACCGTTTTGCGACTCTACATCCCGAAAGAGTAAGGGCAGTTTCTTCGGGGGCCACTTTAGATGACATGATCCTACCTCTGGCACAATATCGTGGAAGGAATCTAATTTTCCCGATTGGGGTGTATGACTACGAACGGATTACCGGCAGGCAGTTCTCTTTGGCACGCCATAACCAAGTCGCTCGGCTGATACACATGGGTGAGCTTGATACTTTCAATGTTCTACCGTATGGCGATTGCTATGGTGACCATGAGCGACAAATTATTACCGAGTTATGGGGTGTAGAAATTTTACCTCGAGCCAGAAAGCTGATAGAGCTTTATGGTCAAAGCGGCGGCAAAGGGATGTTCATCCTCGACCGAGGACAAGGGCATTCGGAATCGCATGCGATGCAAGAGTACATTATTGAGTTTTTTAAAGCGAACCGAGACAGCGATGTGCCGGTTTATCCTTTGCCACGGGATCCAGCCCAGTTAATGTATACATTGTTCCGGTAGTCATGTCGTTCGTATCGGTACACTCTGCATGTATGAAGCGTTGTCCTGCTGTACCGGGCGAGGAATACGCCTCAAGGTGGGCCAACAATGACGAAATATCCGTTGCGTTGCTGAAATGCCATACCCGGTGACAGAGGCCCTTGCCCAGAAATGTCGAAGCGTAGAGCTAGGTGCGAGAGAAAAAGGAGGCGTGTACTTGTGCGGGTAAGGTCACGACTGCTAGCGTTGTGTTTAATACTGGTAATGGTCTTGAGCGTCACACCCATGACAACAATTAGCTCTGCGCCGATTGGGGGCATCATCGGCGATGTGCCGTTGTCGCTAGACGTGCCTATGGCCGTCATGTCCGAGCGCACCCTCACCACGTCGGCACCTACAAGCGGCGGGTGGGTGGCGATCCCCGACGTGGCGGTTCAAGCTGGGGCATTCTTACTTACCTTGACATCGATCGGGACAACCTCCGGTAGCGGGACCCATCCCCAAGGGGCAATTGTTCAGGTTACGACCACAGTGCCCACAGGGCAAGCCTTTGTTAGCTGGACAAACGGCGCTCAGGTTGTCAGCACGAGCCCGAGCTTTAACTTCACCATGCCGGGCAGCAACACCACCCTAGTCGCCAATTTTCGCCCCACGGGGTCAGTAGCTCCTACCGAGGTGGTGCGTTTAAGAGTGCCGTTGTATGTGATTGGGGGAACGCATCAGGTTACAGGATTCATAAATTTCGCGACACAACTGCACTCTATTCATGGGAATGTAGGCATATTAGGCGGTTGGCGGTTAGTTGGGGACTTAGGAGGGAACCTTGCGGCGATAAGGGGGTCCAATAGTATTCTGCTTTTTCCCCCTACACCTGCGGGCCTCCAAGAATTTCGCGATTTGGCGAACAGCCACCCGGATTTGTCTCCGCTTGCTTGGGTTGAGCTAGAAGCGTTGCTGCAGTTTCACCCTTTACCTTTAATGTTCTTCTCACGGGATGGACGGACGGGCATGGTGCGGGGTTTGATCATTGCTGACCGGGTAGACGCGGGCTTGGCGGACATGTTGAGTACAGAACTTGTGCCCTTGGATGTGACTGTTGGAGCATTGCAGGCGGTCCCCCACGAAGCGAAACGAATAAATGAACTAGAAGTCACGCTGCCGGAGAAGGCAAAACAGATTCAGGCACTAGAAGCGGTGCTTGCAGAGATGACGAAGCAAATTAAGGTGCTAGAAACCGCGCTGCATGATTTGGCGCTTGGGAAGAGAGCAGTGACCGAGAAGAGCGTGGTAAGGGCAGTGGATCCCTACAGTCCAAGTATTGATTTAGCTGCCCTTGGGATTCCTATTGCTATGGTTGATGCCTTTAAGCTAGAAAAAAAGGGGGACCAGACAGGGATCCCACTGGTTTTTACCCTAGCCGACAACAGGGTCTTCATAGGCAGAACCGGGACTGCTGAAGAACGAGTAATATATGGGTGGAACACAAGGTTTATCGGGTTCGCGGGCGGCTCCAACATTCTGGAGTTGTACCAGGAGTATCTGCTCAAAGTATATACAATAGCAGGCCAGACTTACCGTATTTCTTTTAAGACCAGCGGGCTACCCGCTTTGGCCAATGACAGTACCGCAAGGCAAATCATCCTAATACCAGCGATGCCGGAGAAGGGGTTTTACTGGCCATATTTGCTGGCAATTCCAGACACCAGTAATCGAGCCTCTAATGTAAGGCACAGACGGTACTTGTTGGTTGATGGCAACAACACTGGAGCAACAAATCGCTTTCCCGAAACAATCGCCGCGACCAAGCGATTTGTTTCTAACAGGGGGTTTAAAGCGGTTAGAACAGCTGATGCGCTCTGGTCGCCGCTTCTAGTGCCAGTATTTCCAAGGCCCAAGGTGGGGTACAGTTTTTGGGGAGAGCACAACATCATCCTTACCCACAGCTTTGACAGGGATACCGCCATCCTGCACTTAAAAATGCAAGACCCTAACCTACGGCCAATGTTGATTCGGGAGTTCGCAGACGCGAACTTCAATGTACACCACCTAGAGCGACTTGACCTGCAGCTGATTGCGATGATTGACCATGCGCTTGAGTATCTCAATAAACACCAGTTTAATCTTGAGCCCGCTAAGGTCTTCATGTATGGCTATTCGGCATCCGGAACTTTTGTTGACCGTTTTGCGACTCTACATCCCGAAAGAGTAAGGGCAGTTTCTTCGGGGGCCACTTTAGATGACATGATCCTACCTCTGGCACAATATCGTGGAAGGAATCTAATTTTCCCGATTGGGGTGTATGACTACGAACGGATTACCGGCAGGCAGTTCTCTTTGGCACGCCATAACCAAGTCGCTCGGCTGATACACATGGGTGAGCTTGATACTTTCAATGTTCTACCGTATGGCGATTGCTATGGTGACCATGAGCGACAAATTATTACCGAGTTATGGGGTGTAGAAATTTTACCTCGAGCCAGAAAGCTGATAGAGCTTTATGGTCAAAGCGGCGGCAAAGGGATGTTCATCCTCGACCGAGGACAAGGGCATTCGGAATCGCATGCGATGCAAGAGTACATTATTGAGTTTTTTAAAGCGAACCGAGACAGCGATGTGCCGGTTTATCCTTTGCCACGGGATCCAGCCCAGTTAATGTATACATTGTTCCGGTAG
>Ga0209616_1000412_pt1 | contig 12044 bp, 17 predicted proteins | sample FlocCalmetaG_FD_184153 | JGI IMG/M metagenome (GOLD analysis project Ga0209616, IMG submission 184153) | Freshwater bacterial and archeal communities from Indian Creek, Illinois, USA - Floc-Cal metaG (SPAdes) (version 2) | ecosystem: Environmental > Aquatic > Freshwater > Unclassified ...
TTGATGACCAACGGTCGTGGAAAAAACGAAGTCGGAGCAACCGCAAAAAGTTATATCAAGCAAATTGCTAAGGAAAACTTTTACGGATACCGTAGTGAGATAAACAACAAGTACATTCAAAAGGGATTGATGCAAGAGCAGGATTCGATTGACCTACTTAATACAGTACGATTTGAAGCATATGAAAAAAACACTGTTCGAATGGTTGATGAGTACATGACCGGAGAGTGCGATATCATCACCAATGATTTAATTATCGATATCAAAACATCCTGGTCATTGGATACCTTTCCGGTAATGGCAGAGGATGGATATGATGCACTTTATGAGTGGCAATTGAGAGCTTACATGATGCTTTACAACAAACCTAAGGCAGAATTAATCTATTGCATGGTAACTACATCCAATGAGCTACTAAACGAGTGGGAGAACTTAGCCTTGCATCGTGTGGACCATATCGCACCGGAGAAGAGAATCACCGTACTTTCGTTTGAACGGGACCAGGATAAGGAAAGCGACATCATCGAGAAGCTCAAAGCAGCAACGGAGTATTATAACGAGTATTATAAATTATTAGAAGAAAAATAACATGGAAGCACGCGAAAATTTTATCACATCGAAATTGAATGAAAGGAAGTTCAAAAGTAGAGTTTATTCAACAAGAGAAATATCTCAGATTATTGGAATGGAGAAACATCCAGCTAATAAAAACGGAAGCATCAAAGCAACTCTCTCAAATCATCCGGATTGGTCCTTTCAATATGGAAGAACATGGATGTATATTGGTAACAAACAAAACAAACCAATCAAATCCAAACCAACTCAAGAGAAAAGAGCTCCTCAAAGGAAAGAGATATCAATATTGTGGGGATTAATCAAGATAAGATGACAGCAGTAGAGTGGTTATTAGAAAAGTGGGCAATACAAGGGACTTTACATAGTTCTGATATTGCACAATCCATAGAAATGGAGAAGGAGCAGATAATGAATGCTTATATATTTGGGGCTCAAGATGAATATGTAATTGGCTCACAAAGATACTACAACGAAACCTTTAAATCAGAATAAGATGAGATACTTCATTATTTTTATCAGTGCATTAATCATTGAGATATGCTCAACATTTTATGTGCATTACATCACTGAAGTCAATCCCATTGGAATGTGTTTCTTTGCTTTCATTGGTCCATTCCTTGGATTGCCTTTCGCAGGATATATGGTTGAATCAAAATTTTGGAGTGAACGAATCAAGATGGCATTCGCTTTGGCATTCGGTTATGTGGCAGGTGCATTAATAGTGATAAATTTAATCAGATGAAACAAACAATTCTCGCAATGATCACAATCATAATCACCTTGGCAGCAATCATGGTGGTGGGAGCTGCAATTGCATCTCAAATATTCAAAGGAACATTTTAAATTATATACAAATGGAGTTAACAGTAACAGGTACAATCAAGATGATTGAGCCAATCAAACAAATCAGCGATAAATTCTCAGTGAGAATGTTCGTATTAACAATACCAAATGGAGAGTATCCGCAGGACATCTCATTCCAATTGGCTCAGGATAAGTGCAAGATGTTGGATCACTATTCACCCGGTATCCCCATCACAGTAAAATTCAATCTGAGAGGTCGTGAATACAACGGGAAGTATTATAATACACTTGATGTATGGAGTATTAATTCAATGCCGGTAGTTGATGAGAGCTTTGACGATTCACCTTTCTGATACGGATACCATTCGTGACTTCATCGATAAAGAGGTGAGGTCACGAGTATCCAAGAGATACAAATTATCACATATCGCTGAAGATATGGGAATCACTTATCTTCAGTTGTGGAGATTCCTCAAGGGCCATTCGGTGAATGAGGAGTTTTATATCAAGTTTTTCAAGTATTATGCGAGATAGGTATTTCATTGCATATGTTGGGACCAAGAATGAGGAACCGCATATGATCATCAACCGATTCAAAGATGTCCTTAATGGGATGAATGTCAATTACCTTATCATTATGACAATGGACAATGATGAAGTATATCTTGAGGAGATTGATAAATTGAAGTTTATGGATATGCAATGTCAAATGAATTGAGATGGGATGTGAACTACTGAAACCAATTGATGGAAATGAATTGGATATCAATGTTGCTTTGTTTGGTCATTTACAATTGATGCTTTTATTGAATGGAAATGAAAAAACGGAGTACATCAAAGGATTTGAATACTGCACTCAGTTGGTTGAGGAATGGAGCCGACAAAGTAACTTACCGAAAATAATGGATAATTAAATTTAAACAAATGGAAAACTTACAACACGTAATTGGTGCATTGAATTCAGTAATTGGTAGTCAAAAGAATAGATTAAAATCATCTGAGGACAGAATTGAAGAGCAATGGATTGAATTAAGACAAGCAGAAAAAAGAATTGAGGAGCTTGAGGAAAGAGTTGAGCATCTAAATGAGCAATTGAGTGCTTTTATTATACTAAAATAGGACTGATGGAAAGAACACCCGAAGATATCATCGTAACCAAGGTTGCAATGAAGTATTTTGACCGGTCCGAGATGGGCATCAAGAAATATGGTACAACATTGGAGAATAATTCATTACCTTTGATGGATTGGTTGAATCATCTCCAGGAGGAATTGATGGATGCAACTCTGTACATTGAGAAATTAAAACAAGAGATATGACTTACTTAGCTTCACTCGCAATCAGTTGGTTCCTGGTATCATTCGAGCCATTGCAAATGATATGGGATAACATCGCAGTGCGAATCAAACCAAATCACCTGGTCAATTACATTCACTCAGCTCTTGGTTGTTGGAAGTGCATGAGCTTTTGGTCCACATGGATCATCACCGGCAGCTTCATTCAAGCAACCATAGTATCATTTATTGCGTTTATCATTGAGGAATGTTTGAACAAGCTGAAATAGAATATATCAATGAGATAGCTGCATCGAGTGATGCATCAAAGTATGCCAAGACCACACTCAAAGCACTGTATCGAATATATGATAAATATACCGGTGACCGCACAACGAATTGCTTTTGCTCATCAACAGTGAGAAAGATTTATTATAAGGACTTCATAAATTGGTATGAAAGCAACACTTGATCGCTACATATCGAGGAATTATAATGAGGTTTGGAAGTATACTGAATACTTTCTCACTAAATATAAGATGAAGCTCGATGCTGATTTAGTGATCAACAACTCATATCTCCATGTGATTGAGATAAACGACAACACAACGGATGAGAATAAGGTCAAGAGCTATCTCCTCAACACGATCAAGAGGCAGATTCTTTGGTCCACATCAATATCACACACTCAAGAGAGAGTGAATGCTAATGAGATTGATATACCGAATGACTGCGAGGATGAGCATGATCTAAATTATAAGATAAGGGAAGAACTGAAGTATCAAAATCAAAAGGCATACGTTGAGATGTACCGGAGGTCACTATCTGACCGAGTGAAGGTGATAATCTTTGAGGCATACTTTGATAAAGGATATACGACATCAAGGGCAATGGCTGCATATTTCGATATCCCTGATACCTCAGCATATTATTTTATCAAGGAAATTAAACGAGAACTAAAACGAATACAAGATGAGAATCAAGAACGAGTATAAAGGCAAAACTATTGTCAAAAATACCACGATTGGAAACATAACAGTGGTAATTGATAATATAGATGTATCAAAGTATCAATATTACGTTTCACTTGGAATGGGATATATCTTTGAGAAGGAATCAGAAACAACAACCGCACCTGAGCAATGCATCAAGTATGAAGGCATCGAGCAGGAAGAGGAAGTGAAACCGATTCCAAAGAGAAAACGAAGAACAAAAGCAACACCAGGTAAAGGAGAGGAATAATGCCGAAACACAAGTATATTGAAACTCCCGAGAAATTTGAGGAGATTTGGGAGATATATAAAAAGAAAGTAAAGGATAATCCAAGGTATTCTTATAGCTTATCTAATAAGACCGGAGAGATAGTAGCTATCCCTTTGGAACTTCCTATTTCAGTAGATGGATTTGAAGTTTGGGCTAAAAAAGAATATGGAGATATTCACAATTACTTTGATAATACCGGAGATAGATATTCTGAATATAAGGCCATCTGTTCACACATAAGGAAAGAATGCAAGGTTGATCATATCGATGGAGGAATGGTTGGCCAATACAATCCATCCATCACACAGCGACTTCATGGCCTAACCGATAAGTCGGACATCACAACCAATGGAAAGGACATCAACGAAATCAAGGTGAACATCATCAAGGCGGATGGAGATAAATAGCACTGTTATCTTTGAGAAGAATTACTTAGCTCTCCAGGATAATAGTATCAGGTTTATAATAAACGAGGGAGGCTCAAGGTCATCAAAGACCTATTCCCTTTGTCAAATGATAATTGTCTACTCTCTCCAAAATAAGGGGAAGGTAACCTCCATCATTAGAAAAACGTTCCCAGCTCTCAGAGCAACAGTCATGCGTGACTTCCTTGAGATAATGAAGGAAATGGATTTGTATGATGTCAATGCTCACAATAAGTCAGAGCACATCTATTCCTTCCCTAATGGATCCATCGTGGAGTTCTTCAGTGTGGATGATGAGCAAAAGATACGAGGAAGGAAACGTGACCTCGCTTGGTGTAATGAGGCGAATGAGCTCTTTTATGATGACTTCACTCAGCTGAACATGAGAACGGAAGGAAAGCTCATCTTCGACTACAATCCAAGTGAATCAGCATCCTGGTTGTATGACCTTCCTAAGGAGGAGAGCATCCTCATCAAGTCAACGTACAAAGACAATCCATTCCTTCCGGATTCCATCCGTAGACAAATCGAGGACCTGAAGAGGACCGATGAGTCACTGTATCAAATTTACGCACTGGGAGAGAAGGCAATCTCCAAATCAAATATATATTCAAATTGGACCTTTGTGAAGCATCGACCTGCTCGGTTTGTTCACTATGTGTATGGACTCGATTTCGGTTACAATCACCCCACCGCACTCATGAGAGTTTATTGGTGCGAGGATGACATCTACATTGAGCCGGTGATATATGAGAGCTACCTCACCACCACCAACCTCATTGAGAGATGTGAGCAACTTGGCGTTGAAAAGAATGTGACCATTGTGGCTGACTACGCACGACCGGAGATCATTGCTGAGATGAACAATGCAGGGTTTGATGTGCAGAACGCCAATAAGGTGGTGAAGAAAGGCATCGATAACATCAAGACCTTTGGAGTGATATGCGAGGATGAAGCCAGGATCAAAAAGGAGTATGAGAATTACAAATGGAAGAAAGTTGGAGATTTCATTACTGACGAGCCGGTCAAGTTATTTGATGATGCCATGGATGCTATCCGATATGCTGCGACCTACATCCGTAAAGAACATTACACTGATGACAGTTACTTCGCCTTCTAAACAAAAGAGGTATTAAATTTAATATATACATGGCAATCTATAATCAATCATGGCTTCACACCATCCTTCATGACCTCAATGGTTCGATGGTCAATGAGAATGTGTGGCAATCAATTTGTTATCACTATGGAATCACATCACCGGTCAATGGTTCTTGGATTCAAGCACTATGTGAATTCTTCGATGTCAACCATGAAATTGGCGAAGCATGGATTCAATCATTAGCGGAGGACTTCGGTGCAACCGGTCCGGTGAATGGATCATGGATTCAAGCTCTTGCATTACAAATACAAGGCACCGCAGATTTGATTGACCTACTGATTGCGAGAATCAATGCCGATGGTGGAGTCCTGGAGGCAGAGCCTTGCCTTGAAGAAACATTAAATAGTTTAGAGATATGAGTTTATTAGATACCGCTTCATTAATAGTAACGCCAAACGGGTACAAAGAAGGCACGTTATATTCCGTTATTCCATCCGATGGTTCGGGGGATATGTCAGTCGTTAGAGCAACAACTGCCACTCGTGTGAATAGTGCGGGGTTAATCGAAAGTGTAGCGAATAACATTCCACGACTTGACTACTCAAATGGAACGTGTCCAAGTTTGTTAGTAGAACCGCAGAGGACAAACCTCGCTCTTTATAGTTCGTCTTTTGACAATGCGGCTTGGGATAAGATAAACGGAACAATGACCGCCAATGCCACAACTGCACCCGATGGCAACACAACCGCAGAACAATGGGCTGGAGATGGCACTAATACAATACACGACTTTTACCAAGCGTTTACGGGTGGAGCAACTACAACCTCAAGTATCTACGTTAAAAAGAATACCGCACAATTTGTTTACATTTCGCTTAACTATCAAGGAACGGGTTCGGATTGGTCAACGGGTGTTTATGACCTTGACAACCTAACAACTGCAACTTTTCAAAGTGGCGGTGTAACTTCTCCTATTGCAAGTATTTCAGACGAGGGCAACGGATGGCGTAGAATTACTTTAAAGGTATCAACGGGAGATACTAACTTGTTTTGTATGTATGGCATCGCAAACTCTTTAAGCCCGTCTTTTGGAGCAAATAGAGGTAGGGTTGTTTTCAGCACTTCAGCTTCATTCTATGCTTGGGGTTCACAACTCGAAGCGGGTTCATATCCAACTTCATACATTCCAACAACATCAGCAAGTGTAACACGCAACGCAGATGTTGTATCGAAAACGGGAATCAGTAGTTTGATTGGACAAACGGAGGGGACTATGTTTGTGGATGCCTACATAACGGGTAAAAGTACAAGCAATGGTTCAACGCTATTCGCAACTGATAAAGTAAGTTCGGGTGCAATTATGACAATTATTTATACTGCATCAGACGCTTTGTTTTTCTATGTTTATGATGGTTCGTCTTTTCAATGTTCTTTGAATGGTGGTTCTTTTAATGTAGGGGATAGAGTAAAGGTAGCTTGTGGATATAAGAACAATGATTTTGTGATGTATATAAATGGAAACCTTATCGCAACAGATACAAGTGGAAGCGTTCCCGCAACAGATACTGCAAACATTAACACATCTATTTACGCAGACAACAACGGAAGTTTTATCAATGCATCCGCACTTTGGAAAACTCGCTTAACAAATACTCAACTCGCACAACTGACAACGATATGATTTATAAACTAACATACGAAAACAAGGAACAAGCAACCGCAGACCTTAAAGCAAAAGGTATTCTTATTGAGGTAGAATTCAACGGAGAGAAACACGAAGCATACGGAGAAGGAGTTCAAGCAGTTGTAGAGATAGGATTGATTATGATAACTCCTCCCGTAATGGAAGGAATGGAAGTAATCGAGCAACCGATTTACGCAGATGGTTACCATTACGATGTGATGAGCGAAAACACCTACGACTTCGGGAGTAACTTAGTTGAGCCGAAGAATCCTAAACACGCCTTCGCTGGTCATTCGGTGAAGGAAGAGGTTGATCACATCCCACAATTTAACATCAATGAATAATGGCTCAGACAATCATAGCATCACCTCAAGAATTTTCACCGGCATACAATCCGCTGAAGTTCATTGTTGATTCAACCAACAAAAACAAATCAGCATTCAAATATGTATTCCAGGTATTTGAGGGAGGTACATCAAACAAGATTGCAGAGTATAAAGTTCTCCCAAGAATAACCGATGGATACGGTGAGCAGGATCTATCTAAGCTCATTCAAGCAAAAGTATCTTGGGATTTAGATACATCCATCACATCCTGGTATAACGCACCGAATTCATATTATCAATATGATGTGAAAGTTGGTGAGGAGTACACATATCAAGTGACCTATGTGAGCAACCTCACAAACAATGGAGGGAATGTTCAAATCAATGTGAGCAACATCTTCAATGTAGGTGATCAGGTAGTCATCATCCAAGCTGATGGTGGTGTGGCGAATCCTTTGCTTGAGGGATTGCATACTGTTACCGCAGCATCGGGTAGTGCGTTCACTGTCAATGTCGCATGGTCCTCAGTGACCAGTGCATCAATCGATGGCAGTGTTCGATATGCTGACAATCGTAAACTCATCACATTGGATATCTCATTATTTGAGGATGAAATCGCATTCAATGGTGCATTCAGATGGGATGATTGGTCAACATATGACTCAACCGATTACAAGCTCACATTGGTCAATAAAGAATGGTTGACAAACCAACCTCAAGAATTCAGTTGCACATTGGCTCAGGATTTATATCTTGATCTCAGAAACGTCAAAGGGAATAATCGCATTGTGTTCGTCAATAGCAATGGAGCAATATTCTTCAAAGCAATCAATAACCTTGGTGAGATATCTCAGATACCGGTTGGACCAAATAACTACGGTACATTAACAGGAACGGGAGCTCTCATTGATTCCACTGTTGATTGGTATGAGGTATATTATCGCACCGCAGCAGGTGTTGACTCAATCAGATACCGAATCAACCTGGACCGAAGAGAGTCCATCACTGAATATGATATCTTGTTCCTTGACCGCCTTGGATCATTCTCCTCATTTGCATTCCAATTGAAATCATATGAGAGGGGAGAAATCACACGAGAGATGTTCAACCGAGATGTCAAAGGATATGTTAATGCCAATGATAATTGGACGTACAAAACCGAGGACATGGGATTCACTCAACTGAATTTAAATGTGGTGAAATCATTTGACCTCAATACCAATTGGATGACTCAAGACATGGCAGAATACTTTGAGGAGCTTTTGACATCACCTCAGACATTTGTCAAATCAGTTGAGTATATTTGTGGTGAGGGACCGGTATCAAGCACATACCAACCATGCATCATTCAGAACAATTCATACGAGGTATTCAAGCAAAGAAACAAGAATTTAATCAAGCAAAGCATCACAATCAAATTAGCAAACCAGGACAATATCAATGGTTAAGATTCAAATCCAATATACCTCAAGCATCAACACTCAAGTTGTTGCATTCGAGGACCGAGTGATTGCCAATGGAGGTACATTCGAGGCGGCTCAATGTTGCATTGAATATCTCAAAACTCTTGGTGATGACATTCAACATGGAGGATATCTTGATGTGAAGGAAGGCACCGCATTCCCTCTCAACTTCTCAGTTGGTGACATCAGAGATTTAAGCAAGAGAAATGGTACCTTCTCCAAAACAATCACTTTGGTTGGGAACAAGAACAACCATAATATCCTTGGTCATCATTACGATGTCAACATCCAAGATGGTACATTCAACATCAACACGATCACCAAATGTACGGTGCTTCAAAACAACATTCCAATCATTGAGGATGCATTGCTTCAGTTGGTGAATGTACGGAAGTCGCAGATGACTGATGCATATGAGCAGATGGTTGAATATGAGGTATTGGTGAAGGATTCTCAAGCGGAGTTTTATACTGCCATCACCAACAATGAGCTCACTGATTTGGACTTCAGTGATTTGAATCACTCGTTTAGTGCATCGACAATATACAATTCATTCAACAATACAGTGAGTGACGGGTACAAATACCTACTCCCATACAAGAATTCACTCGAATATTCAGTCAATGAATTGAAACCGGCTATATATGCCAAGACATACTTTGATCGCATCTTCTCAAATGCAGGATTCACATACGAATGGACCGGCTTGACCGCTGCCCATTTCGACAAATTAATCATTCCCTACAATGGGGATGTGAATGATTTTGATTACAATGATTTTTTGGTTGAGGCATCCAATACCTGGACAACTTCCTATGTGCAACCTCTCGGATTAAATAATACATTCTCTGAGGTCATAACCGGATGGAATGAGATAACCGATGTGCAGTCATTATTCACACCTTTAACGGGGGAATACTCCACACCTTTCACATCGAATCCATTAGCTGGTCAATTTTACCAATGGAAGATTGAATTAGCAGGTACATTAGTTTTAGATAATAGTTACACTCAGACCGCTAAACTTCTCCCATTTGGAGGAGGTTCAATTGCTTACAATAGATATCGAATATTTGCCAAGGTAAATGTGGCAGGTTTTGGAAATGGTGCAGTTTATGGTGATCCGGTAATTTTACAATATACATCTGGCTCACCTCTTCCAATTGGAAATACAGTCATTCAATCCATATCAAGCACATTGGACTTCTCAGTCCTTTTCAATTCAGCAACAAGTACACCGGTTATTAATGCTTCGGATATTCAGATACTGAGTATTGGTGTTGAGGTTGTGCCATGCCTTGATGCTGCCGGTACAATAACAAATACTTTTGGTCATCTATGGGTTGGAACTACTTCAGGATTTGCTCAAGTAGATCCTATACTTGATTTAACATCAATCAACCTCAAGGTTCTTCCATCTGATAATATCCAAGTGATTGGAGGAATTCAAGAGGTGAATGATTTTGTACCTCTCAAGGTGAAGCAATCTGATTTCGTGAAGTCAATATTTCAGATGTACAACTTATATGTTGACATTGATCCCAATCAACCAAATAAACTTATCTTCAATCATCGAGATGAGTTTTATGATTCAGGAGCGGAGAGAGATTGGACTTACAAATTGATGAAGGATAGAGAGCAAAATCTCCTATTTCTTCCGGATGTCACAAACAAGAAATTAAAACTCACATACAAAGAGGATACCGATTCAGCCAATGCAGTATACACTCAGATGACCAATGAGATATATGGGCAGATTGAATATACCTTTGACAATGAATATGTGAAGGATACCGATACCAAGGAATTGATATTCTCACCAACACCGGTCACACGCACTCCATTCAATGCATATGTTCCCATGATTAGCGGTCAATCGCCAAGCGTGAACATTCGCATCTGTTATGATGGAGGACAACAGTCATGCAACCAATGGAATCTGATTGAGAATGGGAGCAATGGGATATATGGTATTCAGGAATATCCTGCGATTGGTCACTTTGATAATCCATTAACACCAACCTTTGATATCAACTTTGGAACGTGCGACTATTATTTTTACCAAGTGCCAACCTTGACTGCGAACAACCTTTACAATTTGTATTGGAGGAGAACAGTCAACCAAATCAATGTGGGGAAAATGCTCACCGCATACTTTGACTTGAGAGAGGATGACATCCAAATCATGAAGCTCAATGATAAGATCCGCATTGACAATTCATGGTGGAATATCAACAAGGTAGTTGATTACGATGCGAACAATACCGCACCCACTAAGGTGGAGCTTATCTCAATTGATTCTGATATTGACTTGGCACCATTCCAAACTGCTCCAGGTACAACAACCGGAGGCAATGTCATCAATGATGCAGTGACCAATGCACTACGTTCAGCAACAACAACCAACAATGTGGTATTGAATGGAGCTGATGTAATCATCAGAGGTCAAGGCAATGCAGCTCTTCCCAATGTGAGAGGGTTAATCATTGGAGATGGCAATACATTGGATCAGGATGGAATCATCACGCCTCGCATCAATGGGATATTGACTGAGAATGCATTGATTCAATACACTAAGTACACTGCCAATATCACTCAAGTGGGTACATCCGCACCAACTGTTGGTATCTTTGAGAATTCATTAACTGCAATCACCTGGACTCGGACATCCAAAGGGAATTACCTTGGTACTCCATTGATTCCATTTGTGGCAGCAGATACATTTGTAACAATTAGCAGTGTTCAGCATGATCACCTCACATCCGCATACATCAACACTGATGGCAATGTGGTAATTCAAACAACCAATACATCAAACCATCAGCATGAGGATGGCATATTAAAAAATTCACCTTTAGAAATCCGAGTATATGAGTAATGAGGTAGCTATTGACTTAACATTAAACGGGGTTGGCTCCCTCAAGTCACAATTAAAAAGTTTAAAGGCTGCGATTGCTGAAGCAAGTGATCCGGAGCAAATGGATGCACTCGCAAAAAAAGCGGGAGAAGTATCGGATAGGATAAAGGATGCTAATGATGCGGTGAATGTCTTTGCTTCAGGTTCAAAATTTGAGCAAATATCTTCATCATTTGGCGGTATCAAGGATTCAATCATGTCATTGGATTT
>Ga0209616_1000420_pt1 | contig 11886 bp, 10 predicted proteins | sample FlocCalmetaG_FD_184153 | JGI IMG/M metagenome (GOLD analysis project Ga0209616, IMG submission 184153) | Freshwater bacterial and archeal communities from Indian Creek, Illinois, USA - Floc-Cal metaG (SPAdes) (version 2) | ecosystem: Environmental > Aquatic > Freshwater > Unclassified ...
AAAACCAACTCATCAATAATCTTCGTCTTTTCAGCGCGCTTCTTGGCTTGCCTGTACCGCTCGCTCATAGCTAGGAAGTACTCGCGCCGACTACTTAGTGACATCCTCACACACATCCCCTCGGTAATATTTCTATGTGAGTGAGCCAATACCCCTTAGGTAAGATTATAGATGAGTTAATGCGGTAAATTGACTTTCGTTTTCACTCCGCTTATAATAGTTATGACTGACCAGTCAGTCATAAGGAGGGCGCATGGGCAAGCAAGAGCTTATTCTCCAGGCGGCACTAGAAGTGGTCACAGAAAAAGGTTGTCACGAAGCTTCTATTGAAGAAATTGCCGAGAGGGCAGGCGTAGCCAAGGGGACGGTGTATCTTTACTTTCGCAGTAAAGATAGCCTCCTAGCTGCTCTTTTTCGCCGAGGCATTGAGGGAATGGGGGCAGCCATCAAAGAGAAAGTGGATAGTGAGGTATCCCCGGTAAAACAAATTGAAGCTCTTATCAAGGAGCATGCCACACAGACATATCGACATATCGGTTTTGCCAAAGTGCTGATGAGCCAGTCCGACTTGGTGACTCTCCCCAAGGAGTTTCGCCAGGAGCTGATGTCTAGTTATCAGCAGTACTTCACTTTTGTCCACGGTATACTTAAGCGCGGACAAGCGCTAGGTGTGTTGGCAGAGTTTGACGCTGCGATCATGGCGCGAGCCATCGCCGGCAGCATCAATCATGCTATTTTTGCCTTTGATAAGGCGGATCCGGCTGCCGATCTCGACGCGGTAATCGCTACTCTGACCAAGTTAGTAACCAGCGGCATTGTTAAGTCAGGAGGAATATAATTGTCTATCCCCGCTTTTGCCACCAAAAAACGCATTACCGTGTTGATGATGGTCTTAGTTACTCTCGTCCTTGGGGTGATGTCTTACACGCGCACCCCCGTCGACCTGCTCCCCAACATGGAGTTTCCCATGGCCGCGGTAGTGGTCACCTTCCCTGGGGCCGCTCCGCAAGAAATTGAGGCCTTGGTTACGCGCCCCCTAGAGGCCACTCTCGCTACGGTGAGCAATATGCGCGAGGTAGAGTCGACGTCTTCCGAAGGGCAAGCGGTCATCACCATTTCTTTTAACTGGGGAACTAATATGGATTTTGCCACGCTTGAGATGCGTGAAAAAGTCGATTTAGCCAAGCGATTCTTCCCCGCCGAAGTCGGCACGCCCACCGTCCTTAAGTTTGACCCCGCGATGATGCCCATCATGGTGACGGACATCGGTTCGGACAAACTAACTTCGGCCGAATTACGCGACTTGGCCGACCGCACTCTAGCCGCTCGTATCGAAAGGCTGCCTGGCGTGGCCTCAGTGACGGTGGTCGGGGGCCAGCAGTCGGTCATCGAAGTCAGTGTCGACCCCGCGAGGAGCGAGGCCCTAGGTATAACTCTCGCCCAGATTACCGGCAGCTTGCGCACCGCGAGCATGAGTATGCCTGGCGGTGTCCTTAACATCGAGGGCGAAGAAGTGTTAATTAGGAGTGTCGGGCAACTAGTTTCTTTGACCGAAGTAGAGAATTTAGTCGTGGGTATGCGAACTATACGCACGCCAGCCCCCGTGGCTGTGCGCCTGCCTTTGCCGGCGGGTGTAAATCTACCCCCTGCCTTAATGGAGCCGCAGTTTACAACCAGCCTCGAGCCGGTGCTCTTAAAGCAGGTCGCTACAGTGGCTCTGGCTAACCCCTTTGCTCAGTCAGTTATGCGCTTAAATTCTTTGCCAGCGGTGTCGCTGCGCATGCAAAAAGAGTCTGGCGCTAATACAGTCCTAGTAGCGAACCTAGTCAAAGCTGAGCTAGATATGATGCGGACTGATTATCCGGACTTGGCTATAGTTGCGACCCAGGATCAGTCGCGCTTTATCGAGCAGGCCATTGGCTCAGTCGGCACAAATGCCCTGTACGGTGGCATCATTGCCGTGCTGGTGTTATTCGTCTTCTTAAAGAGCATTACCACTACTCTTATTATCGCCTTGGCAGTACCAATATCGGTGGTGGCGACCTTTGTGCTTATCTACTTTGGTAACCTGACTCTCAACCTCATGACTCTTATGGGGCTAGCACTAGGCATAGGGATGCTCGTTGATAACTCTATCGTCGTGCTCGAGAACATCTTTCGTCTGCAAGAGGAAGGCGTCGACAGTGTGCTCGCAGCGCGGCGGGGGGCTGAAGAGGTGGCCATGGCCATATCTGCGTCTACGCTGACGACAGTGGCCGTCTTCTTGCCCGTAGCCTTTGTCGGGGGCATTACGGGGCTGATGTTTAGAGAGCTCGCTTTGACCGTTAGTTTCTCGCTAATAGCCAGTTTGGCGGTAGCGCTCTTAGTGGTGCCCATGCTGGCAGCCACCTTGCTTCGAGCCCGTACCAAAATTAGTACGGAACGCCAAGCGCGTTATTCCCCTTACCAGCGCAGCCTAAGGTGGGCGTTACAGAGGAAGCCGCTGGTCATGTTGGTCACTCTCGTTCTCTTGGGAGGTAGCTTGCTGACTTTTCCTCACCTTGGAGGTGAGTTTATCCCCCCTATGGATCAAGGGGAACTACGCGTAACCGTGACCCTGCCAAGTGGCAGTGCGTTCGCGGAGACAGATAGGGTGGCCCGTGAGATTGAAACAGAACTTATAGCCCGGGGCGAAGTTTTGTCAGTGGCCACGTCTATCGGGGTGACGGGAACCCGTGGCCCCATCATGGGTGGCGGTAGCGCCAGACGCAATAGGGCCACCATGACTGTGGTGCTGCACCCCGGGCAAAGCGGGGCAGACTTAGCCGCAGAGCTTAATGAGCAGTATGCCACTTTTGCCGGGGCCACAGTGGTTGCCGATAGCGTGGCCGGCATGGGTGGGGGCATGCTTGGCACAGGTTCGCCAGTGCAGATTAATCTTTCTGGCCCGAGTCTTGAGGGTCTGCGCCTACATGCGGACGAGATTAAGAACGCCTTAGCCGAAGTGGAGGGCATCACCGAAGTGACGGACAATATGGGGGTGGGTGCCTCTGAATTCGTCATTCGGGTCAAGAGGACAGAAGCAGCCGAGCTAGGTGTCTCGCCCATGGCTGTAGCTAGTGCGGTGCGCACTGCTTTCCAAGGAGAGACGGTGGCCCGTGTTTCGCGTGAGGGGCGAGAGATTGATGTCACCGTTAGGCTAGCCGAAGCGGCTCGCCAAAATCTAAGTGCCCTCGAAAATCTTATGGTGGCAGCTCCACAGGGTCGCATTGTCAGACTCAAAGACGTGGCCAGTGTAGAGCCGGGCGTTGGTCCAGCGGCTGTTAGACGCCTGAACAACCAAAGGGTAGTGTCAATTTCTGCTAGCATTGCCGAGCGCGACCTACAAAGCGTGTCGCGCGATGTAGAGCAAAAACTGCAGACACTCTCGCTGCCCGATGACTACAGCTACGAAGTTGCCGGCGAAATGTCTGAAATGAGAGAGGCCTTTGATGGTCTGACTCTGGCCCTGGTGCTGGCCATAGTATTGGTGTACATGGTGATGGCCGCACAATTTGAGTCCTTGCTGTACCCACTTATCGTCATGTTCAGTCTACCCTTGGCCATCATTGGGGTGCTACTTGGCTTGTTCTTTACGGGAACAACGCTCAGCGTGCCCTCAGTTATGGGCATTATCGTCCTGGCCGGCATCGTGGTCAATAATGCCATCGTGCTTGTTGACTTCATCAATCAGTTGCGTGAGCGGGGTAAGGGAGTGGAAGAGGCTATTGTAGAGGCGGCCGGTGTGCGTCTAAGGCCGATTCTTATGACAACCGCCACAACGGTACTGGCGCTGGTGCCCCTAGCCGTTATGCCTGGTTCTGGTGCCGAAATGCAGCAGCCCCTGGGTATTGCGGTCATTGGGGGGCTCACAGTCTCCACCATCTTGACGCTCTACATCATTCCCATCGCCTACGACTTGGTTACTTTGCGCAGGCGAAATGGTCACGAGCCCGAAGAGGCTTAGACAAAGAAAAGTAGGCCGCGCTGTAGCCAGATGCTACTGTCGCGGTCTACTTGTTTCTGTTATAATTTCGTATATAGAAGAAGTGCGGAGCACTTTGACACGAAAGCGCTGTCTTGTAATTCAGCCGCAACAGGGCAACCAATAGCTGAAGACAGCAGAGAGCAGGGAGGCGTAGGGTGCGTGGAGCAGTGGCGCAAAAATCTATTCGTCTTGTGGGTGGGTACCTTTGTGGCGGGCATGAGTTTTTCCATCGTCAGTCCATTTATGCCGAACATTTTGCGTGAAGTTGGTGTCGGGCACAATCTTAAACTATGGACAGGCATCGCCATTTCGGCGAGTTTCTTAATGAGTAGTTTTATGGCTCCGGTGTGGGGGGCCTTAGCCGATAAACATGGCCGCAAGGTTATGATTGTGCGCGCTGGCCTGGGCATGGCCGTCATTTACGTAGTTATGGCCTATGCCACTTCATTGTGGCAGGTAATCGTCTTGCGATTATTGAATGGACTGGTGAGCGGTTTTATTCCGGCCTCCACAGCCTTAGTGGCTTGCAACACTCCAGACGAAAAGCTAGGCTCAGCCCTCGGCTTTCTCCAGACGGGAGGAGCCCTAGGGGCCATAATGGGGCCCTTGATTGGTGGGGTCACCAGTCACTTTTTGGGCATCAAGTACACTTTGCTCTGGGCGGGCGTGATGCTCTTGGCGGCCTCAGCCATAGTTGTATGGGGTGTGCGTGAGACGGTGGTTGGCAAGGCACAAATGAAGACAGATTTGTGGCGCGACCTTAAGTTCACTTTTTCGCACCGCTTTTTGCTCAGCATGCTGCTGGTTGTCTTGTTGTTCCAAGCCGCAGCCTCGTTCTTGCAGCCGGTGCTACCCCTCTTTGTGCAGGAAGTTGGTGGGGGCGGAAGCGGCGAACTCGCTACCGGGGCCATCTTCTCTCTCGTGGGAATTGCGACAGTTATTGCTGCGCCCCGCTGGGGAAGTGTAGGCGAAAAACGCGGTTTTCGTTTTGTCCTTACGGCAGGGCTTGTGGGTGGCGGCATACTGGCACTGCTGCACATCTTCGCCCGCGATCTCTGGTCTCTCGGGCTATATAGGTTTGCCTACGGTCTCTTTATAGCCGCACTAATGCCAGCCTGCCATTCTTTGATCGCTAAGTCCGTGACGGCAGATTTTCGCGGTCGCGCCTTTGGCTTTAGCTCGAGTTTCGCCCAGTTTGGCTTTTTCCTAGGCCCGATGGTGGGAGGAGCCATTGGCGAGGCCTTCTCAATTCAGGGCGTATTTATTTTTACCGGTGTACTATTGTTTGTAACTGCGCTGTGGGTGCGCGGTCTGCAGTTTGAGGGCCGTGTAGCTATGTCCGAGACAGCGTTGCAGAAGGGTGTCTTGATGGAGAAGTGAGAAGTAATGGACTACCAAAAGGAAAAGTCATCGAGCTAAATTTAGAGGCAGGGCAGCCGCTAGTGGCAGAGGCCATCAGAACGCTGATCAATGCCTTGCTTACTTACAAGCGCATGGGATACCGAGCCGTGATTGTTATCCATGGCTATGGTTCATCGGGCACGGGTGGTGCCATCAAGAGTGCCGTCAAGAAAAGTCTGCGCGAGACTAGTCTGTGCGGGGTAGTGCGCGACTTTGTGGGTGGCGACGAGTGGTCGCTTAAGAAGCGGGAATTTGTCGGCATCTGTAGCGATCTGGCCAGCTGCGAAGCCAGCATAGCTGGCAATGCCGGCGTTACGGTGGTATTACTGAGAAGATAGCGGAGGTTACTATGAAAAAAGTTTATGCTCCTGGTTGCGCCCTCATGGTCTACAAGCCTGCCTTAGCTAAGAAGGTACACACCTTTTTGCAGAGGGGAGGGGACGACATACCTCTATATACCGCGTGTTGCCGGCATGCTCCCCCCTTACCCGAGGGGTCGCAGCTAGTAAATACTTGTGCTGGCTGCGACCGCCGCTTTCGCGCGCAGTACGCAGGTTTAACTACCATTTCGCTGTGGGAGGTGCTGGCAGAGGACGACACTTTCCCCTTTCCTGACTATGGCGGTCAGATGATGACTGTGCAAGATGCCTGTCCCACACGCACCGAGGATCGCGTTCATATCGCCATACGGCGTCTCCTAGAACGCATGAATATATCTGTCAGGGAAACCGATTCATCGCGTGCTACCGCAGTGTGCTGCGGCGATAGCTTCTATGGCGTCTTGCCGGTCGATGAGGTGAAAGAACGCATGCGTAGGCGTGCCGAGGCCATGCCAGTGCCAGAAGTAGTCGTCTACTGCGTCTCTTGCATAAAGTCGATGCACATTGGGGGCAAGACTCCGCGCTACATTGTAGACCTTTTGTTTGGGGAAAGTACAGAAATAGGCACCTCTGAGCCGGATGCCTGGCATGCCGAGCTCAACCACTACATAGAAAATGAAGGGAACCCCGAAAAAGTGCGATGAAGGAGGAGTAAGTCGCGTGCAATTGACAGCGCTCTTAGTTGGCGTCTTACTTGTTCTCGGTTTGTGGTGGTACTCGCTCTCCCTACAGGTGAAAAAGTTGACTATACCCGTGGAGGGTTTGCCGCACGAGTTTGCAGGGCTAAAGATAGCCCATATCTCTGATTTGCACGGACGAGCGCTATCTCCAGATGGTACGCTAGCGCGCGCAATTCGCGAGGCCCAAGTTGATTTCGTCACTATTTCGGGCGACTTTGTCACGCATAGGGTTCAAGAAATAAAGGCTTTCTTGCCCTTCTTGGGGGCCTTGTCGACAGAGATGCCTATTTATGCGGTCAGCGGCAATCATGACCATGATGCGGGTTGGGACGAGGTCGCCGCGGAACTTAAGGGCGTGGGTGTCACTGTGCTAGATGATGCGCATGTTGTTTTGCAGCGGCAGGCGGCGCGTGTGTATGTCGTCGGCGTGCGCGACCCCTTTAGCGGCCGCGGCAACTTAGCACAGGCCATGCCGCCGGAGTCACCTAACGAGGTGTGCTTGCTCTTGGCGCACTCGCCTTCCTACTTTGAGGCTTTCGCCAAGGCAGGGCGCTTTCGCGAGGAGCGCGCCATACTACGACGGGTGGCGCTCACCCTATGTGGGCACACGCATGGTGGGCAAGTAAAATTGCCGTTAGTGGGCGCTATCACTAACGGCTCGCGTCGCCTCTTCCCGCGCGACTATATAGAGGGTTTGTCGTGGGAAGGCACGGGGTGGCTCTACATTTCTCGGGGTATAGGGTGGGTCATCCTGCCGCTCCGCTTTCTATCACGACCAGAGGTGGCCATCATAACCCTCGTGTCGCGCAGGGACGGGGCGTTTGCGACATAGTGTCGCGCAGGGACGGCAGACCGTGCTAGAACAATACAAAATAGAAGGTTCCCGCAGCAATAAAAGGGCCTATATTAAAGAATGCCCCTGCTCCCGTGCTGGTATCGCGATAGTTGGACAGTCAGTTTGTCTCCTTTAAGTCATCATCCTTGAGTGCGGAGTTTATGTTGTAGCTAAAAGAACCCTCTTCTTGAGGGCCATTTCGTTGAGTATCCAGTCCACGCCTAGAAGATTGATCGCTCTTTTCAGGTTGTAACCTAAAAAGGCCAAGGCGATCTCCGCCCTAACTGAAGCAATGCGCCGCGTTAGAAAGTGCGTGAATCCCATGCTTCGTTTTAAGGTGCCAAAGACGTGCTCAATAATAAGCTGTCGCCTGGAGTAGAGTTCTTTGTTCACCTTGGTGCGTAGATCTACCATCTCCATAACATCCTGATTCTTTGATCTTGAAATCCTTCTCCCACGTTTGGCCGATGTGCATTTGTCTCTAACAGGACAGGTTTTGCACACTTTCCAGTTGCGGTACTCGTAGCGTTCAAGATCTTTTTTGTTGTTCAGTCTAGTCAGGATTTTACCTTGGGGGCAGGTGTATGTATCGTCTTCTGGGTTGTAGATGAAGCGTGCCTGGAGATACTCTTTTTCCCCAGTGGAATTGACCTGCTCAGGCCTTGCCACGTAGGTAGTGATGCCAGCTTCTTCGCACTTCTTAAGGTCTTCTCCAACGTAGTAACCCTTGTCGGCCAAAGCCGTTATCTTATCCACTTCGAGGATTTCCTTGGCCTTGCCAACCATAACACTGAGTTGACCTTGGTCTGAAGGAGTGTTAATGACTTCAACTTCCACAACTAGACTGTGCTTGGAGTCAACAACAGCCTGGACGTTGTAGCAAACATCAACACCGTGATTGTGGACACCCATTAACCGTGCGTCAGGGTCTACAGTAGAGACTTCCCCGTCCTTTTTAATCTCTTCTGCAAGGGCCTGGTAACTGGCCTTGCGAACTTCCATCTCCTTTAATTTCTTCTCGATGACCTCCCGAGGAAGCTTCGGCACGGCAACTTCGCTAGAGTCATTCTCGTCAAGCTCCTTAAGGTAAGAACCTATACGGTCGTCTATATAAGCGAGATGACGCTCTACCTTCTTAGCGTTGTAATTTTTACGTTTTGAGTTTGAGGCCCTAACTTTGGTCCCATCCGTGGCTACAATGTCCTTGCCGAAGAGACCCCAATCCTTGCAGAGTGTCGCCCCCCAAATTGTCTGAACACCAGTCTCAGGGGCTCTCTATTATCTCTACGGAAGTCAGCAATGGTTTTATAGTCGGGAGTTAACTTGCGAAGAAGCCACATAACTTCTAGGTTACGTTCGGCTTCCGCTTCAAGCCTGCGAGACGAGCGGATCCCATTTGTGTAGCCATATATGTACAAGCGAAGCATATCCCCGGGGTCGAACGGGCGGCGTCCAGTTCTAGCAGGTGTAGCCTTTAGAAACCCCAATTCAGCAAGGTTCAGCATACCAACGAAGGCATCAATGACCCTCACCGCATTATCCTTTGCCACATAGTCCTCAATACTCTGTGCAAACTCCAACTGTTCCCGACTAATACCCTTAACGTAGCGCATGGGGAATTTCAGTGTTTAATGAAATTCCATTAAATGTACCTCGCTCTCGCTTCTTTCAGGGACATTATACCTCAAAAACTACATTATGTCAACTAGGTTGAGGCATTTTCGCGCGGTCTGACGTCAGACAGCTAATTGACAAAGTAAATGCACCTAGGGCATTGGCAAGTGGTTGCAGTAAGTATGACAATCCGTAGGTTGCGTTTAGTTGGTAACTGTGGGGTGGACCCCCTACCCCCCCCATGGGGGGGGTAGGGGGGTGCGTTTAGTTTAACAATACTCCCTCTTGCGCTCTAGTCTCTGCTTTGTGACAATTATCTTGCCGTCACTAGCAGCCGTGAGGCGGTGAGCACGTTGGCTAAACATAAACACTTAACGAACGAAGACCGTAGTCAATTAGAGCATCTACTCCGGGGAAGGAGGTCCATCAAATCCATAGCCCGTGTCCTTGGGAAAAGTCCCTCGACTATCGCGAGAGAAATTAAACAACACGCAGTCCAAAGCAACAAGTCCGCTCCTGGCCGTATCGCCAATCGCTGTCTCCATAGAAGAAACTGCTCAAAGTACTACCTCTGCGAGGACAAACCAAATTGCAAGAAGCAGCGATGTAGCACCTGCTCCCTGTGCAACCTTGTTTGCCCAGAGTTCGACGAAGAGCATTGTCAGCGCTTAGCCTTACCGCCTTATGTATGCAATGGCTGCGAAAGTGAGCCCAAGTGCACTCTCAAAAAGCGGTATTACCTGCACAGGCATGCCCAAACCGCCTATGCAGCGAAGCTGGTCGATTCCCGAGCTGGGGCAAACATTTCGGAAGAAGAGCTCTACCGCATGGATCAATTCATCAGCCCCTTGATCAAAAAAGGACAGTCCGTTTATCACATTCTAATCAATAACCCCGATGAATTCACCTGCAGTGGAAAGACTATCTACCGCTATATCAACGGCAGCCTCTTGTCGGCCCGCAACATTGACCTGCCTAGGGTATGCCGACTTAAGCCGCGCAAGTCCAAGCCGCTCCAACATAAAGTGGACAGGCAGTGTAGACATGAGCGCTCGTACGAAGATTTCCATGCATTTCTGGAACGCAACCCAGATACCGCTGTCGTTGAAATCGACACCGTCGAGGGGAAAAAGGGCGGCAGCGTTCTCCTCACCATCCATTTCAGAAACTGTGGACTGATGCTGGCTTTTCTGCGAAGTCGCAATACGTCACAGTCTGTCATTGATGTTTTTCGAAGACTGCTCGCGATTCTGGGTAAAGAGTCTTTCCAGAGACTTTTCCCCGTGATCCTCACGGACAATGGCTCGGAGTTTTCCAACCCTTTGTCTCTGGAAACGGCGGAAGATGGCACCCGCATCACTTCGATCTTCTACTGTGACCCATCATCACCCTACCAAAAACCTGCCATTGAAAATAACCATGAGTTCATCCGCCGCATTCTTCCTAAAGGCAGTAGCTTTGATGAGTTAACTCAATCCGATATCGACCGGATGATGAATCACATCAACTCGTATAGCAGAGAAAAGCTAAACGATAAGGTAATTTCAGTGTTCATTGAAATTACCTAAGTCACCCTACGAATCGTTTAGCTTCTTCTACGGTCAAGCTATTCTTGACCAGTTGGGTGTATCGTCCATTCCACCGAACGAAATTCTTTTGCGCCCAACCCTGCTAAAACGGTAACCAAAAACATCTAGGCTGCTAGTGACGCAAGGCTATAACAACACCGCGGGAGGGGTGGCATTTACTCAGTCCGAAAAACTCGACTTTTGCCACCCTCGATGCCTCGCACCCATTTTATGCCCAATTTTCATGTTAACATGCTTTTTTGCGTCGCCCCACCTCGATATTGCCGCTCCTTGGAACAACTAAATGCACTCCCATTGCATTTAGTTTGACAAAGTGGCAATTATCTTGTCAACTGACCTCTGACGTCAGACCGTGCTAGAACAATACAAAATAGAAGGTTCTCGTGGCGAAAAAAGGGCTTATGTTGAGAAATGCCATGCTCCCGCGCTGCTACGAAGCCAGTTGTATAGTCAACTCGTCTACTTTGCGCGATGATCTTTGGTAGAGAATCTTAGGGAGTAGCTGAAAGAGCCCCCTTTTTTGCGGTACTCGTTTCGCTCAAGGTCTTCCTTGTTGTTCAGTGATGACACTCACCGTACTATCCTTTGCCACATAATTCTCAAGACTCTGTGCAAGCTTCAATTGATTCCGACTACTACCTTTAACGTAGCGCCTGGGGAATTTCAGTGTTTAATGAAATTCCATTGAATGTATTTCGCTCTCAGTGCTTTAAGGTGCATTGTACCTTAAAGTCTATATTATGCAAACTAGGTCGAGTCGTTCTCGCACGGTCTGACGTCCCCGTGCGACAGCCGCACGACTATTTTGGCGCATTTGCAAAATTATCGCATTATTATTCTTGATTCTTCCCACCTTGTCATGTACAATTTTGGTAGTGGTCTGTTGGCTATAGAAGGAAGGATTGGCAGAACAGAAGAGGAGAAACTGCAAAAAGGAGAAACAAGTAGAAATCGTCAAATGAAAATATTTAACCTCGATCCTGCTTGTGCTGATGCCTGTGCTCGTTCTTGTGAGTACGAGCCTGACCCACAGGGCAGGGGCAAACTCCGGTCAGATGATGACGACTTCTTTGTCCAGTCCACCAGCGAGGCAGTGACCCGGCTTGAGAAACAGGGCAACCTTCCATCCGATGCGTATACCGCCATGACGCTAGAAGAACAAACCGGCGTTCCTATGCTCACTTGGCTGGCAGTGCGCAAATCCGGCAAGCCATAGAACAAGCACGCAAGAAGGCATGGCAAGAGCACATGTCAGGTCCCAAGGGCCAGTATGACTTCGGTCTAGGCAGTGACGGTAAGGGAACGCATTGCCAGGACGGTTTATCCTAGAAGGAAGTAGCAGAAATCATGGAACTAGGCTGCACCCTAACCGAAATACTAG
>Ga0209616_1000422_pt1 | contig 11723 bp, 7 predicted proteins | sample FlocCalmetaG_FD_184153 | JGI IMG/M metagenome (GOLD analysis project Ga0209616, IMG submission 184153) | Freshwater bacterial and archeal communities from Indian Creek, Illinois, USA - Floc-Cal metaG (SPAdes) (version 2) | ecosystem: Environmental > Aquatic > Freshwater > Unclassified ...
TTGTGAACACAGTCTGGTGCTAACCACCCGCGCCACCAAGGAGATTGCCAGGCGCTACGGCGGCTTGGAGCATCTCGGCGAAAAGCTGATGAAAATGGAGAACTTCGAACTGGCGCTAGATGAAGTCATCTGGCTAATTGCCCTTTTAGCGAATCAGTCCATCCTCATCCACAATCTCAAGCACAGGGAACAGGCCAAACCTCTCTTAACTACAGACGAGCTTGAGCTCTTGACCACGCCGAGTGAACTTGCCAAGTACCAGGGTGCCATTACCGAGGCCCTGTATAGGGGCACGAAACGCCATATCGAGAGTGAAGATGAGCCAAAAAACGCGCCAGCCGAGTAAGCGACGAGGAGTTGTTTACTCGGCTGCTGTACTACGGCACGGTGCATCTAAACCGCACGGAGGATGAGACTTGGCTACTGCCGATGGGGCTATTGCTTGACCTGTGGGAGTGCCACAAGCAGTACCATGGGTTGGCCAAGCCGAAGCGCGAGCTATTTATCGATGACGTGATCCCAGCAGGGCTGTAACTCGAGGGAAAGGAGGTGGCGTAGTGTCGGACTTTGGCTTGCGCATCGGCGTCGAGGGAGAAAAGGAATTTAAGAATGCCCTGCGGGATATAAACAGGTCATTTAAAGTCTTAGGCAGCGAGATGGCCTTAGTCTCAGCCCAGTTCGACAAGAATGACAAGTCGGTACAGGCTTTAGCGGCTCGCAAAGAAGTGCTTGGTAAAGAAGTTGATGCCCAGAGCAAAAAAGTGGACACGCTTCGCTCTGCTCTCAATAATGCCGCCGCTTCTTTCGGCGAGAGCGACAGGCGCACACAGGAGTGGCAGATTCAACTTAACCGGGCACAGGCTGAGCTTATCGGCATGGAGCGTGAGCTTGGCGATACCAATAAGGCTTTGGACCAGTCGGGGCAAAAGTTTGACGCGGCCGAAAAACAAGCCGACCAGTTTGGTGATGAACTCGCTAAAACCGGCCAAGACGCAGACAACGCCGGGGCCAAGTTTGGCAAGCTTGGCGGCATCCTCAAGGGTGTTGGCGTCGCGATGGCCGGGGCCTTTGTGGCCGTTGGTGCGGCTGCCATCGGCGCGGCTAAACAACTTAGCAATATGGCGGTCGGAGCCTCGCAGTATGCCGATGAGATGCTGACCCTGGCCACGGTTACGGGCATGAATACGGACAGTTTGCAGGCCTACAAGTACGCGGCCGGACTCGTCGATGTGTCCTTAGAAACTCTCACCGGCAGTATGGCGAGAAACGTAAAATCCATGTCGGCTGCGCGCGGTGGCATAGGCGCGGCTGCGGGGGCATATAAGGCGCTGGGGGTTGCGGTGACCGACGCGCGGGGCAACCTCCGCGATGCAGAAACGGTGTATTGGGAAGTCATAGACGCTCTCGGCAAGGTTAGCAATGAAACTGAGCGCAATGCCCTGTCCATGCAAGTGTTCGGGAGAGCCGCCCAAGAATTAAACCCTCTCATCGCAAAAGGCTCTCTGGGGATGGCAGAGCTGACGGCGGAAGCACGCGAGATGGGAGCGGTGATGGGTAAGGATTCACTAGAGGCCCTCGGCACTTTTAACGATGCAGTAGAGCGATTAAAATCCGGCAGCGCCGCGGCGCGAAACGCCCTCGGCTTAGTACTATTGCCGCAATTACAGGTGTTGGCCGATGACGGAGTGCAGCTCTTGGGGCAGTTTACGCGCGGGTTGCACGAAGCCGGTGGTGACTGGGGGAAAATCCGAGAAGTAGTCGGCAGTACGGTGAGTGGCATCGTCAATACCATCCTGCAAGTGCTGCCGGACTTTATCCAGCTCGGCATGGATGTGGTGATGTCCATTGGCGGGGCAATTGTGGACAACCTCCCCGCATTAGTGAACGCCGCCTCGCAAATAGTCCTAACGCTACTGCGCGGATTAATTCGTGCCCTGCCCGGACTGACCGGGGGGGCATTGCAACTGGTGCTGGCTCTCGTTAACGGGATTATCGCTAACTTGCCTCCCCTCGTGGGAGCCGCGGTACAGATGATCTCCACCTTGGTGGCAGGCATTGGCAGCGCGCTTCCCCAGCTGATCCCCGCGATTGTGCAGGCGGTCGTACTCGTCAAAAAGACCCTCCTAGACAATCTGCCGCTTCTTCTTAACGCGGCACTTCAAATCGTTCTGGGGCTGGCGAAAGGCATTCTCGATGCTCTGCCGCAGTTAATCGCCGAACTTCCTGCGGTCATTACCGCTATCGTCACGTTCCTAGCAAGTAACATCCCTCTCATCATCGATGCGGGCATTCAACTATTGGTGGCCTTGGTCGCGGCGTTACCGGAGATTGTCTCCGCCATCGTCGCGGCGATTCCTCAGATTATCACCGGCCTGACTACAGGGATACTTGGCTCGGTGCCACAATTAGCCGCAGCCGGAGTCACGCTTTTGGTGGCGCTGGTGCGAAATCTACCGGTCATTGTCGCGGAAGTAGTAAAGGCCGTCCCGCAGATCATGACGGGGCTAATTAGTGCTTTCACCGCCGCCATTGGCCAGATGTCGCAGATTGGTGGGGCCTTAATCAGGGGTCTGTGGCAAGGGATCTCCGACATGGGGGCGTGGATTCGCGGCCAGATCGCGGGCTTTATGAACGGCATTGTCGGCAGCATCAGGAGTTTCTTTGGCATCAGAAGCCCGTCCTTGCTTTTTGCGGGCCTAGGCGGGGACATGGCAGCGGGCATCGGCGTTGGCTTTGCGCGGGCCATGACCCAAGTGGGTGACGACATGCGGAGAGCTATCCCTACTAACTTCGAGGTTAGTGGAGGCGCCATCGCTCCCGCCGGACCGGCGGCAAGTCTTAGTAACTACCACGGGCCGCTGTTCACCGTGCAGAATATGAGCATTCGCTCGGAGGCCGACATTGAAAACATTAGCCGCCAACTGCACCGGCATATCCAAGCGGGGATGCGGGCCAAGGGAGGAAGGTAACGTGAGCGATTTCACCTTTGCGGGCGAGCACTCCAGTACCTATCACGTCAGGCTGTTAAGGTCGCCGGTATCAGTGCTGCCTGGCACTAGGGACAAGGTAATCACGCTGCCCGGCAGACATGGAGCGATAAGGATGCTCCCAGACTTAGGTGAGCGTTCCCTCACGCTCGAGTGCTGGCTTGCTGCAGGGAGCATGGCAGAAATGCACGAGCGGCTGCAAAGATTGCGGGCGTGGCTTAATCCCTTGCGTGGACCACAGCGACTAATATTTGACAGTACGCCAGATAAATATTACACCGCGTGTTTTGTCGGCAGTAGTCTGGAGGCGGGGATAACCGCTAGACAGGCGCTGTTCACAGTTAGTTTTATCTGCCCCGACCCGTTCGCTTACGCAGTCACTCCGGATTTTGTAACGATACTCGCATCTCCGCATACGCACATACAGCGAGGTACAGCGCCAGCAGACCCGCTGTACCGGCTGCAAGCTGTGGCAAGCGGCGGCTGGCAGGAATTGCGCGTCGCGGTCGGCACTCAAACAGTAACGTACCGCGGTGCGCTGGTAACAGGGGATTGGCTGGAGATTGATAGCAGAGATAAGACCGCTACGCGGGTGGCGGGTCCCAGTCGCACGAATGTGCTCCCGCAACTCGATAAGCCTGTATTCCCACAGCTCTCGCCTGACGCTAACAGTATTACAGTGCTCCCTAGTGGCGGGGCGTCTTGGAGTGTTTTGGAGCTGCATTGTCGGAATCGATGGTTGTGAAGGAGGGAAAACATGTCAAACTTAACACCTTTTAAGGCAGTAACAAGCAGAGAAATCTATGGTGCGGACATATCCGGCTTGCAGGCCGCGGTGAATCGTTGTGAACACGTCTTAACGCTAGGTACGGCGATTGTCACTGGACACGCTATGTCAGAGGTATCAGACCAGGCGTCTCCCAGCCTGCACCGGCGAATCTATGAAGCAACGATACGTGGTTGGCTTGACTATCCTACGCCAGTTATCCGGCGTGGCGCAATCGTCCCGATTGGTGAATATACGCTCTACGCCGCGCAGGGCACAGTAGTATTCCATGCGCAACAAGCTGCGGGCACTACGATAACCGCTGACTTTACGTGTGTGGCGAATACATCTGAGCTGACCGGGCACCCGGCAGCGACGACCACCCATGGCGCGGTCGGCGCTATAGTCGGTGTGGACAGCTCAATTACCATCGACCCTGCACCTGCGCCGACAAGCAATGCAGGCGGGCTTCGTGCCCTGTTGGGCTGGCTGGCAAACCGTATCCGCGCCATCACCGGCGCGACCAACTGGTGGGACGCTCCAGCCACGACACTGGCTACGGCGCATACGCACCATGGACAGGTAGATAACCCGCACGCTGTTACAGCGGCGCAAGCAGGAGCCGCCACTGCCATTACACCTGTATTCACTGGCACTGCTTCTACGGATCAACCTGCATTCGGTGCAGAATTTTTGTCCGGGACTGGATGGACCTCCGCTGGCTGGACTGGTAGCTGGGCTACTGGCTGGATCAATGGTGCTAGCAACGTCTTAGCGCTGTCACAGAGCACGCCTGCTGTGGTAGCAACCAGATACCAAATAGGCTATACAGTTACTGGCAGAACAGCAGGTAGTTATACCTTAGCTTTCGGCGGACACTCCCTTTCTAGCATTACTGCAACGGGCGCGTTTGGCCCTACGGCTACGACTACCGGCAGTTTAGTCATTACCCCCACAGCTGATTTTAATGGCACAATTGTGCTGTCTATCAGGGCGATTACCGCAGTATCTGCACCTGCGATTCTCGGACGTACCAGTGCATTGGCTACCGCGTTAGAGGCGAGATTTAACACAGCAGGGAGCACTACTTTTATAGGTGCAGGGGCAGGGTCGCGCAACACCACAGGCACTAACAACTCCGCAGTAGGCGTGAGTGCCCTCCAGAACAACACCACGGGCAATAACAACTCCGTAGTAGGCGGGAGTGCTCTCCAGAACAACACCACAGGCACCTGGAACTCCGCAGTAGGCGTAAATGCTCTCACTAACAACACTACAGGCTCCAACAACGCCGCAGTCGGTGTGAATGCCCTTCAAAACAACACCACGGGCACTAACAACTCCGCAGTAGGCGTGAGCGCTCTTCAGAACACCACAGGCGACAGCAACGCCGCAGTCGGTGCGAATGCCCTCGCTACCAACACCACAGGCACTAACAACGCCGCTGTAGGCGTGAGCGCTCTCCGGAACAACACGACCGGAGGTAGCAACTCCGCCATCGGTGTGGACGCTGGTCGCTTCATCGCTGACGGAGCCACTATCAATTCCATCACAAACAGTTCAGTCTTTCTCGGTAGGGACACACGCGCCCTTGCAAGCAATCAAACCAATCAAATCGTCATAGGTCACGGAGCCGTAGGCGCAGGGAGCAATACAGCTACGATTGGCAATACCTCCATAACGGCTACGGTGCTTAGAGGCAATGTAACAGGGGATAGATTTACATCCACTGTAGCTACGGGCACTGCACCGCTTACTGTGGCGAGCACCACTCTAGTGGCTAATCTCAATGCCGACTTAGTGCGCGGGCAAGCGCCTGCCGTGGCCGCAACAGCAAACACCATTATGTCACGTGATGCTGCAGGAAACACGGCGTTAGCTGACACACTGCGGTTGGCAACTGCCCGAACACCTGCCAGCGCAATCGCTCCGGGTATAGTTGGGGAAATCTGCTGGGACGAGAATTTTGTCTATGTCTGTACGGCGACGAACATCTGGCGTAGGGCAGGGTTGGTCACATGGTAAGAAGGAGGTCGTCATAGTGTACAACATTGGCAGGCTATACAATGCGGGGGAATTATATAATATCGATACCTTGCAACGGGCACCTGCGTGGTACACGCACCTAGGGCATGCGCTGCCCGTAGTGGTGGATGAACAGCTTCGACCGCTTACCCTGCTACATCTAGCACATAAAATCTATAACCATGCCACCTTAGGGGGCGAGGATAGGTTAACTTTCTCCCTCCCTCACCTATTACCGCTGGACCTTACAGGCGCGCTGCTGGATATGGCCGGGAAGATCTACCGAGTGATGGTCGTAAGCGAGACAGAGGACGAGCAGGGTGTACGGCTAGTTGAAGTTGAGGCTTGGGCACGGTGGCATGATCTTACTAAAATGCCTGCCCTACCCGCGCATGAATGGACCGACGTCCCAGCGGCAGACATTGTGCTCTGGCTTTTAGCTGGGTCTGGCTGGACACTTGGTTTTGTGGCTACCTCCGTTAGGCGACATCTCCGTTGGTCTGGCGGTTGTAATAGGATACAATTGCTCCGCGAGATTGAGCAAATCTTTAATGGCGAGTTGATCTTCGATACGGCCCTCCGCACAGTTTCTCTTGTCCCGGTCGGAGGGACTGACAAGGGTCTTTTTTTTCTGCGCGGTAAAAACCTCCGCCGAGTGGAGATAGAAACAAGCACGATAGAGACCGTGCACAGGCTCTACCCACGAGGCGCACAAGGTTTGACGATAGAATCCGTCAACAACGGTATCCCTTTCCTTGAGGTTCCTAGTGTCCATACCCCTCCTCCGTCGGCCACACTCGAGGCAAGTGCCTTCACGGATGCCGCCCAACTTAAACATTATGCCGAGCTGGTATTCGCGACCATGCTGGCCCCGCGGGTCCACTATATGTGCAGCATCGTAGACTTGTCGGCGCTCCCTGAGCACCAAGAAGCCTCACTCAATATCGGCGATATCGTCACTGTCTATGATGAAGATGCGGGAGTGCACATCAAGACCCGTGTGGTGCGCTGGAAGTATGATGTGGAGGCCCCATGGCAAAGTGAAATTGAGCTGGCGATACCGCGGCAGGACCTCTCCAACGAAATGCAGGTTATGCAGCGAGCCATTGAGGAAGTCAAGGAAGCGCCTCCCGTTGTGCCTCTCGTGCTTGTCGGTACTGCCGAAACCGACGGAGTAATCACGGTGGAGGGCGTAGAAATTCTGACCGATGCGGGTTGGTTTATGTATGGCCCGGGACCAACGTGGACAGGGAGTTGGTCGACGGGTTGGTCACGCGTGCCGGGCACTGCTTGGAGTGGGGTCGGGAGCTGGGATGCTATACAACTAGTACCCGGCACTACATATCAGCTAGAGTACACCTTAAACATGACCGCGGGCGTTTTTTCTATGGATTTTCAGGGACACTTTGTAGACCACACATCTTCTGGCACGACACGGGCAGTAGTCGGTGCCACTCGCACAGGCAATTTTATTGACTTTTGGGCTGACGCGGCTTTCAATGGTCACGTAAGGGTGTCATTACGTCCCGCTACCTTTGCCGTATCCCCTGTAATCATTGGGCAGACGAGTGCAGGGATTGCTGCACTCGAGGTGAGAACCCCTCCGGTAGAGGGCGGCACCTTTGTCGGGTTAGAGGCTGGCATGCGTGTCATGGGCGCTAGTAACACAGCTTTAGGGAGTCGCGCTCTGCGTAACACGACCAGCGGTACCTTTAACACCGCGCTAGGCACAGACGCACTCATGAGCAACGCCACAGGGGGGTACAACACCGCGGTGGGCACAAACTCGCTCCGGAACAATGCCAGTGGGAGTGAAAACTCCGGAGTCGGCGCGGGGGCCTTGCTAAGCAACAGTACAGGCGAAAACAACAGCGCCGTGGGCACAGACTCGCTCCGCAACAACACCACAGGCTGGTCAAACTCCGCATTGGGTCGGGGGGCCCTCCGTGACAACACTGTAGGCGGAAGCAACTCCGCGGTAGGAATGAACGCCCTCTGTTTCAATACCATAGGTTCAGACAACACTGCTGTGGGCGTGCACGCGCTCCTCGGCAACAGCACAGGATGGCAGAACACCGCTGTAGGTGCAAGTTCCCTCGGAGGGGGTACAGGCTCAAACAACACCGCCCTTGGGGCAAGTGCCCTTGCAAGAACTAATAGCGGCTCAAACAACACGGCGGTAGGCTCGCGTGCGCTTTTGGGTGGCTGGTCGGCGGGGGCAACCTCCAACAACACCGCCGTAGGCGCAAACGCCCTTACCAGCAACGACACAGGCACAAACAACACCGCTGTCGGGACGGATGCTCTTAGGGGAAGTCGGGGATTCTCCTCCGGAAGTACCGCTGTAGGCGCAGACGCGCTTAGAGAGTACACAGAGAACATCCATCAACCCAACCCACTTCTTACCGCTGTGGGGTCAAATGCCCTGAGGAACATGACCACCGGCACTGCTAATACTGCGGTGGGGGCAGATGCTCTCATGCATAACACCACGGGGTGGCACAACACCGCTGTAGGCGCGGCCGCTCTAGGCACAAATACTACTGGAAGTATCAACCTTGCCATCGGCACTGCTGCTCTCCATAACAACACTGAGGGCTCAGGGAATCTTGGTATAGGCAGCCAAAGTCTTGTAAACACAACTACGGGCGGAGGGAATATAGGGATCGGTCCTTGGAGCCTGTTCTCCAACGTCACCGGGTTTCTAAATATAGGCATTGGAGATATGGCCGGACATCATGCGGAGCCAAGAAACCCGTTAGACCCCAACGCGTGGTCAAGTGCTAATTCACAGGATTCTATCTTTATTGGTCGGTTCGCAATGACTGAACTTGACAATCAGGTTAATCAAATTGTCATCGGCAACAACTCTATCGGCCATGGTAGCAACACCGCGACCATAGGCAATGACGAGGTAACCACCACAGTGCTAAGCCCGACTATCCGCCTGCGCGCTCCACGAACTCCCGCTAGTTCCTCATCTCCCGGGCAAACCGGCGAGATTTGCTGGGATGCTGGTTTTGTCTATGTCTGTATCTCGCCCCATGTTTGGCGACGCACATCCCTTGCTGCATGGTAGATGTGGGGGTGGCCAAAAGTAGGTACCGCGAATTGAAGTAAATCCATACAGGAGGGGATAATATGAAGTGGCTCGACTGGTTGCAGGGTGCCCTTACCGCCTTGGGCGGCTTTTTGGGGTGGTATGTCGGTGGCATGGATGGATTTCTTTACGCTCTACTCGCCTTTATGGTGATCGACTATGTCACTGGCGTGATGAATGCCCTCCTCAAGAAGCGCCTCTCTAGCGAAATAGGCGCGCAGGGGATATTTAAGAAAGTGCTCATACTTGCACTGGTGGGGTTAGGGCATGTAATTGACAGCCAGGTGCTCGGGCAGTCGCAGACCATCCGCACTGCGGTGATCTTTTTCTACCTCAGCAATGAGGGCATCTCAATTCTAGAAAATGCCACAGCCCTCGGGCTACCCGTGCCGGACAAGCTACGAGAAGTCTTAGCGCGGCTGCACGATGGGAAGGAGGACAGAAGATGAATCTACGCCAGCTCTTTCTCACGCATAACGCCTGCTACAAGGCGGGCCGAAACATTGTGCCGCGGGGCATTATGCTGCACTCCACCGGGGCGAACAACCCGTGGCTGAGACGCTTTGTGGGGCCGGACGACGGGCTCTTGGGTGTTAATAGGCACAACAACCACTGGAATCAGGACAGGCCCGGCGGGCGGCTCGTCTGCGTGCACGCCTTTATAGGGCGTCTTGCCGATGGCTCAATCGCCACTTACCAGACCCTGCCGTGGATTCATCGCGGCTGGCACTGCGGTAGAGGGTCGAGAGGCTCGGGCAATGACACGCACATCTCGTTTGAGATCTGCGAAGATAACCTCATGGGGGTGGACTATTTCCGGAAGGTTTACGTCGAGGCCGTGGAGCTGTGCGTGCATCTCTGTCAGCTGTATGGGCTAAATGAGCGGGCCGTTTCCTGCCACTCCGAAGGCCACCGGAGTGGTATCGCCAGCAACCACGCCGATGTGATGCATTGGTTCCCCCGCCACGGTGAAAGCATGGACAGTTTCCGTGACGCCGTAAGGAGGGCTCTGGCATAAAGTGCAGTGCCTTCTTTCAATCTGGACTACGAGATCTACACTGTGGCCGAGGGAGACGCGCTCTGGAAGACTGCGGCGACTAGGCTTGGCAGCGGCGCGAAGCATCATGAAGTCAAGGCGTTGAACGGGATGACTTCGAACATCTTAGTCTTTGGGCAGGAACTTAAAGTCCCAAAGTAGCCAAAAGGATCAACAAATAAGACCCATAGTGCAGAGCTTCCCTCTGTACTGTGGGTCTTGTTTTTTTGCACCCATACCGTCCGATTCTACTTGCTCCCGTGGCTTATAGCGAAGGCGCTAGTGATGACCTTCGGGGGAGGTATTCGCATGACACATCAGCAAAAAGAGAAAGTCTCGCAAATGCGCGGCGAAGGCAACAGTTACTCGAAGATAGCGGCGGTGCTCGGTATTTCGGAAAACACGATTAAGTCCTTTTGCCGCCGAAACAACCTCGGCGGTGTCAGCATTGGAGTGGGGAGTAAAGGCGACGGCGTTCTCTGCCCTAAGTGTAAATCCCCGCTCACCCATACTGTCGGGGCCAAACAAAAGCGTTTCTGCTCCGACAAATGTCGCCTTGCTTGGTGGAACGCCCACCCGGAAGCCGTCAACCGTAAAGCGTTCTATCCCTTCACGTGTGCCCATTGCGGTGCTTCCTGTGAAAGTTACGGCAACAAGAAACGCAAATTCTGTTCCCTCGCCTGTTACGGCAAGTCTAAGGTGGTGCGCCATGAGTAAGGCATTAGCAATCATCCACTACAAAACTGCGATACGGATATTCAGGGAATGGCTTGCTGAGGGCATTATTTCTGCGGATGAACTGACAAGAATCGATACGGCCATAGCCCAGAAATATGGCTTATCTTCCTACAGCATATATCGCTAAAGCGCTTGATAACACGGGCGTTTAGAGTGAACATGTCATAGAGAGAGGAGGTCGTTTATGGCAAGGACAATCACGAAAACAGGCCTAGCTCCTTCGTTGTTTCCCGCCAAGCGGAGAGTCGCGGCCTATGCGCGGGTATCTTCCGGGAAGGAAGCAATGCTTCACTCCCTCGCTGCCCAAGTCAGCTACTACAGCGGACTGATTCAACGGCGACCTGACTGGGAGTACGCCGGAGTCTACGCGGATGGAGCGATGACGGGGACGAAGGACAGCCGGCCCGAGTTCCAGCAGATGCTTGCAGATTGTAGAAACGGTAAAGCCGACATGATTATAACGAAGTCAATTTCACGCTTCGCGAGGAATACGGTTACACTTCTTGAGACTGTGCGGGAGTTGAAACTGCTAGGTGTGGATGTATATTTCGAGGAGCAGAACATCCACTCGATTAGCGGAGACGGTGAACTTATGCTCACCATCCTTGCGTCTTACGCCCAGGAAGAGAGCCTGTCGGCAAGTGAGAACTGTAAATGGCGTATCCGTAAGCGGTTCGAAAATGGGGAGCTGGCCAACCTGAGGTTTATGTTTGGTTACCGTATCGTCAAGGGCAAGGTGGAAATCAATCCCGAAGAAGCTACTGTCGTTCGCATGATTTTTGAGGACTATATCAGTGGCATGGGAGGCAGCGCGATTGCTAAGAAACTAAGGAACATGAATGTTCCCAAAGTACGTAGCGGCAACTGGACAAGCGAGCGCGTGATGGAAACCCTCAGAAACGAAAAGTATACGGGGGGCGCACTGCTGCAGAAGAAGTACATAGCAGATCATCTGACGAAGAAGCTGGCTCGGAACAAAGGCGCACTGCCAATGTACTACGCAGACGACACACATCCCGCGGTCATTGGCTCGGAGGTCTTTGAGAGGGCACAGGTACTCATGGAGCATCG
>Ga0209616_1000427_pt1 | contig 11607 bp, 9 predicted proteins | sample FlocCalmetaG_FD_184153 | JGI IMG/M metagenome (GOLD analysis project Ga0209616, IMG submission 184153) | Freshwater bacterial and archeal communities from Indian Creek, Illinois, USA - Floc-Cal metaG (SPAdes) (version 2) | ecosystem: Environmental > Aquatic > Freshwater > Unclassified ...
GTGTTATGAACCCGGGACTAAGTTAAGGATTTTACATAATCCTACTGACTTAGTTGCTGTTTCATGACCTACGGGATTGCCTATATCGTCGATATCGGTGTTTAGTTCTTACTACGTATCTGAATTGTTTATCTGTGCCGTCGACTGTAGATTCCGGTGGGCTATGTGTTAATGTGTGTTATCTGAAATATGATATAAAATTAAGTTTGACAGAACAGAGGCATTTACCGATGATAAATCTACTTCACCGGGTTCAAGTGGCGGGTGGTTGGCTACGTACAGGTGAAAAGGCAACTCAAATCTTTCGCTGCGAAGGAATGCTTGGCTTGTGGCGAAGATTTGCGATGGTCATGGGTCTCTCTTCATGGGATTATTCGAGGTGGGTTCGTCGATATGACACGCTAACTAATGAGACTCGTGCGAAGATGTGCCAAATTGCCGAAGGCTTCCCCTATAAGCCGCTTATTTCAGTCGTAATGCCCTGCTACAACCCCAAACCGCAGTGGCTTAAAGAAGCCATCGAATCCGTGCGCTACCAGATTTATCCCCACTGGGAATTGTGTATAGCCGATGATGCCTCTACCGATCCAGCCATTCGCTTCATCTTGGAGGATTACTCCCACAGGGATGAGCGTATCAGGGTTGTTTTTCGCTTGACTAACGGCCACATCAGCGCAGCATCCAATAGTGCCCTCACACTTGCTACAGGGGATTATGTTGCGCTTCTAGATCACGACGACATGCTCGCCGAGCAGGCTCTTTTCTGGGTGGCGGAAACTATCAACAAGTGCCCGGATGCCGGACTGATTTATTCAGATGAAGACAAGATAAACGAGTCAGGTCTGCGATTCGACCCGTATTTCAAGTGTGATTGGAACTATGATTTCTTCCTTTCGCAAAACATGATCTGCCATCTGAGTGTGTATAAAACTGAGATATTGCGTAAAATCGGCGGTTTCAGAGAAGGGCTTGAGGGTTCTCAGGATTACGATCTAACGTTGCGCTGCATTGAACAGCTCAATTCGAGTCAAATCATTCACATCCCTCGTGTGCTTTATCACTGGCGTATGCACCAGAACAGTGCTGCGCAAAATGTAGACGCAAAACCTTATGCTTATTGGGCTGCGGAGAGTGCAATTCACGAACACCTAGTTCGTAAAGGCGTATCCGCTCAAGTGGAACGACTTCAGGGGCGCAGTTGGTACCGAGTACGATATACACTGCCGGAGATAGCACCGTTGGTGACGTTAATCATTCCGACCTTCAATAGCCTGCACAGGCTCCGGCATTGTCTCTCTAGTATCCTTGAGAAGACCGACTATCCAAATTATGAGATTTTGATAATTGATAACGGTTCTGACGACCCGCAGACACTTGCATATTTTTACTCTATCGGGAGTGACTTGCGTCTTCGCATACTGCGAGACGATAGCCCATTTAACTATTCGGCCATTAACAACCGTGCGGTACATGCGGCTCGGGGTGATTTGATAGGTCTTGTTAATGACGATATCGAAGTGATCAATCGCGAATGGCTAACTGAGATGGTCAGTTTGGTCTTACAGCCGGGGGTAGGCGCTGTGGGGGCGCGACTGTGGTATCCAAACAACACTTTGCAACACGGTGGGGTAATCTTAGGTTTGGGCAAGGTTGCCGCCGGCCATAGTCACAAGCATCTCCCTAAAGGGCATCCCGGATATTTTGGTCGCGCAATACTTCAGCAATCTTTCAGTGCAGCCACAGCTGCCTGCTTGGTGGTACGGCGATCGGTTTACTTGGAAGTGGGAGGCTTTGAGGAAGAAAATCTCAAAGTCGCCTTCGGAGATGTTGATTTCTGTCTTCGGCTTCATGAGGCAGGCTACCGCAACGTCTGGACGCCTTATGCGGAAGCTTATCACCACGAATCAGCCACTCGCGGGTATGAAGACACTCCCGAGAAGAAAGCAAGATTTGAGGCAGAAATTCAATACATGAGAAAACGTTGGGGCAGCCTGTTATTGAACGACCCAGCTTACAGTCCTAACCTTACTCTTGAACGCGAGGACTTTTCATATGCTTGGCCGCCAAGAGTTGCGACACTTGAACAAATAAAAACCGAATTTCTGACGAAAGCCTGAAAACGTCTGACAAGTAACTTATAGCAAGGAGTCGTAGAGTTGATACTATGAGTCACCATCTATACGAGTTCATTATTTTAGGTGCTGGAATTTATGGCTTATATGCTGCCAAAATTCTGGCAGAAAAAGGAGTAAAAGTAGCAGTAGCAGAATATGATAGTGAACCCTTTCAGAGGGCAAGCTATATTAACCAAGCTAGAGTTCATAACGGTTATCATTATCCTAGAAGCGTTTCTACTGCCAAAAAATCGGCTAAGTATTATCATCGGTTTAATGAGGAGTTTTCTTTTGCTATCATCAATAAATTTAAAAAAATATATGCCATTTCGGCTGTAAATTCCTTAACAAATTCTGCCCAATTTGAAAAATTTTGTGATTTTGTAGACATTCCTTGCCGAGAAATTAATCCTAACACCTATTTCCATAAAGGGACGGTTGAGGCAGCTTTTGAAACGGAGGAATGCGCATTTGACGCTATATTAATAAGAAATTGGTTTTTGGAAAAGTTGACACAACTTAAAAATGTTGATATTTTTTATCGAACTCAAGGTCTGTCAAATGTTTCGATAAACGATAACGGTTATAGTCTGATTTTTAATAATGGGTTACAGTTACAAAGTTCCCATATATTAAATGCCACTTATGCTAGCATCAATCAAGTGCAAGATATTTTTGGGTTTAATAAATTTAAGATTAAGTACGAAATTTGCGAAATAATACTTATTGATGTATGCGAGAATATAAAAAATGTGGGTATTACAGTAATGGATGGACCCTTTTTTTCAGTAATGCCGTTTGATTTAAGCGGGCGGCATTCGCTTACTTCAGTTGCTTTCACGCCACATCGGGCTTCACATGAAGAATTACCGACATTTAACTGCCAAAGGATCAATACAAAATGCACATCAGAAAATCTTGAAAATTGTAATCTTTGTCCGGCTAAACCTAGTTCGGCATGGAGATATATGAGTCAATTGACGAAAAGGTACTTAGCGCCATCAATAAAAATCAATTATACCAAATCACTTTTTGCTGTAAAGCCTATTTTGAAGGCAGCAGAATTGGATGACTCCAGACCTACAGTGTTAAGAGTTTTTTCGGCTGAGCCTTTTTTTGTATCGGTTTTGTCTGGCAAGATCAATACAATTTATGATTTGGAGGATATGCTATGAACAAAATAAAAGAATCAGCATTTGTCTCGGTGGTGGCTTACATTTATAATGTTGAACAAAGTGTGAGTAATTTCTTAAAAGTTGTTGATGCTGTATTGTATGAGAAATTTGAAACATACGAAATTATTTTAGTTAATGATTTTAGCAACGATCAAACACTGACTACCATCAGAGACACTATCAAAGAGTTAAATGGCAATATAATTATTATTAACTTATTAACTTATCGAGAAAGCATGGATTAGAACAGGCGATGATGGCAGGTTTGGAAAGATCAGTGGGTGATTTTATTTTCGAGTTTGATTCAGCAAATATTGATTTCCCAATTAATATAGTAAATGAGCTATATCAAGTTGCCGTAACCGGATATGACATTGTATCTGCTGTTGCAAGCAAAAAATCGCCTTTGAGCTCCAGGATTTTTTATCGGTTGATAAATAAGATGTCTTCTCTTGATCTTGATTTGGTTACCGAAAGCTTTAGATTAGTAACCAGACGGTCATTGAATGCTATGCTTAATCTGAAAGAAAAAGTTAGGTATCGTAAGGCACTATATGCATTTACAGGATACACGAAAACCAAAGTACAGTATCAACCTATTAGCAATGACACAAGGCAAAGAAAAAACTTAAGTATTGAAAATATTAATTTAGCTCTTAGTGTAATTGTGTCATTTTCTGATTTCGGCTTAAAGATGGCTCATTATATTGCAATTCTATTTTTAACTTTTTCAATTTCAATGATCGGGTATGCTTTATTTCAATATTTCATCAAGCAAAACATTGTGGAAGGCTGGACTAGTTTAATAATACTTGTTGCCTTCGGTTTTTCCGGTATATTTTTCATTTTAGGAATGTTAGGTGAGTACATTGGAAGAATTCTTACAGAGACACAAAGTAGACCAAGTTATACCATTAAATCTGTAGAAGTATGCAAAGAGAAAGATGACTGGGAGAAACCATCACACTTCAAAAATTATTGAAAAAGAAGTTACTGGGGGTATAAACAATGACTAATGCGTTGATTGGCTATTCAGGTTTTGTTGGTAGCACGCTTCTTAAACAAGCTAGTTTTGAAGCACTATACCGATCTACCAATATTGGCGAGATAGACGGAAGGTCATTTAAAACAGTAGTCTGTGCCGGCGCTTCCGCCCAAAAGTGGATAGCAAACCGTGAGCCTTATGAGGACCGCTGCAAGACGGAAGGTCTTATTAAGCATTTAAAAACCATTCTGTGTGATAAATTTATCTTAATCAGCACTGTGGATGTGTTTAAAGATCCATTGGGGGTCGATGAAGACACCCCGGTTAATGAGGCCGGTTTGCATTCGTATGGGTTACACCGGCGGCTTTTGGAGGAGTTTGTCGAGAGTCATTTTACTAATTATCTGATCGTCAGACTTCCTGGTCTTGTCGGACCAGGGTTGCGAAAAAATGTCATCTTTGATCTCCTGAACAATAATAATCTTCATGCCATCGATAGCCGTGGTATGTTTCAGTTCTATCCGACGGTTAACCTTTGGTATGACATTCAGATTGCAATTCAAGAGGATTTGAGACTTTTACATCTTACTGCTGCGCCTGTCAGCGTGGCTGAGATCTCCAAAGAGGTTTTTGGCAGAACCTTTAAGCAACATCTGAACAATCCGCCCGCTGCCTACGACATGCGAACAAGGCATGCGCTAATGTTTAGTTGCAAGGGAGTCTACCAATATAGTAAAAAGGAGACAATCCTGGCGGTTAGGGCATATGCACAGTCGGAAAAAGTGAGCTTCAAAGTTCAAGGAGAAACTAGCTGATGAGGATTGCGATTTCTAATATTGCCTGGGAGACTACCGAAGATCAAGAGGTAGCATTGTTGTTACGCAAATATCGCATTGATGCGATTGATGTAGCTCCCGGGAAATATTTCCATAAACCGAAAGAGACACTTAGAACAGAAGTAAAAATGTTAAGTGCCTGGTGGGCTGCACAGGGCATTGAAATCACGGGGATGCAATCACTGCTGTTCGGCACAATAGGGATGAATTTGTTTGGCAGTGCTGAGATTCAGGCGTCCATGCTGGATCATCTGAATGCCGTCTGCCGCATTGCGTCAAATCTGGGTGCAACAAGATTAGTATTTGGTTCACCAAAGAATCGAAACCGTTCAGGGCTTTCAGACGACGATGCAGCTGAGATTGCTATTAATTTTTTTCATCGACTCGGTGAAATAGCGTGCGATCATGGAATAATCCTCTGTCTTGAACCAAATCCGCCTTGCTATGGCTGCAACTTTATGACGAATAGCTCTGAAACCGCAAGTATAGTTTCAAAAGTTGCCCATCCAGCCATTCGAATGCAGCTAGATACCGGCGCACTCACAATTAACGGTGAAGACCCGCAACAGGTTATCAGAGAATATGCTCACCTTATTGGTCATATTCATGTTAGCGAACCAGAGCTTGTAACCCTCGGCGATGGTAAAACAGAGCATGCCAAGGTGGCATCTGCCGTGAAAATGTATCTTAATGACCAAATAGTCTCAATTGAAATGCTCCCTGCCAAAGACGAACCTAATATGGTGGCAGTAGAGCGGGCATTACAAGTTGCAGTCAATTTTTATCGTTATGAGTAATGAATTGGAGGATTTTTCATGAAGTGGTTGATTTTGATTCTTGGTATTGTTGCCAATACTTCAGCAAGCGTGCTTATCAAACTCGCCGTAATGCCGCCGCATAAATTCCCGACTTTGAGTGACCCAATGATGATATTTAGCAATTGGCCATTGTTGTTGGGTTTAGTATTTTATGGAATAACATTTCTTCTATATGCGGCAGCATTATCACGGTTGCCTTTGAATATTGCACATCCGGTATTCACCTCAGGGGCTGTAGCTGCTGTGGCTCTATGTTCCGTTCTGATTTTTCGAGAGTCTTTTCATTGGACAACCGGCGTGGGCATCCTGTTGATCATCGTTGGCGTGATCCTTATTACTGTCCGTGTGGCATGATTACTTGAAAGGAATGAACATGATCGCAACTATTTCTTCTGAAATAAGGGCAACATGGCAGGTGCCGATGTTCGAAACACCTGTCTGGTTGGGGCGGCAGCACTCTTGGTGCGTGGTAATACCTGTTATTAATGAAGGTGAGCGAATTAAAAATTTGCTTACCAGAATGGCGGCGATGAAAATCGAGGCATTAGCCGACATCATCATTGTAGATGGCGGCAGCACCGATGGCTCTCTTGAACTTAACTCACTGAAGCAGAAGAGTGTGAGCGGCTTGCTGGTTAAGATCGGCCCAGGGAAACTGAGCGCCCAGCTACGTTGCGCTTATGCGTTTGCCCTTGATCAGGGCTATGAAGGGATCGTTACTATCGATGGCAATAATAAGGATGATCCTGAGGCTATATCGCGTTTTATCACTGCCTTGAAGAACGGGGTTGATTTTGTTCAGGCGTCTCGTTACATCGCTGGAGGGGTCGCGGAAAATACGCCGAGGTTAAGAGATTTTGCCATCCGGTTCATTCATGCGCCCATGTTGAGTCTGTTTTCGGGCTTTAAGTGGACAGATACAACTCAAGGCTTCCGTGCTTATAGCCGTAGGATGCTTATTGATCCAAACATTGCGATATTCCGTGACGTTTTCATGAACTATGAGCTGCTGGTGTATCTTTCTTATCGCGCACCTAAGCTTGGCTACCATTGTACTGAATTGCCGGCCACTCGGAGATATCCGAAAGGAGAGATGCCAACGAAGATCAATGGTTTTAAGGGGAATATGAAAGTGCTTTTACCACTTTTCATGGCTTGTCTCGGGAAATATAATAAAAAAACACAATGATACAAGGAGAACACAACGATGTTTAATAAACTCACGATAACAGAAAAACTTGCTGTAGTTTTTTCTTCATGTGCGTTTGCTGTGTTTGCATTTTGGGCTTGTCTAAACATAACAATTGCACCGAGTTACACTGATTTGATTGTCGGGAATATTGCTTGGAGCGCCGACACAAAAATACGAGATCTTATTGTCTTACCTATATTCATTACAGTTATATTTGTCTCATTTGTCTCATTATCTTTTCTTTTGTTCAAACAAAAGCAGTTATTCGGGGATAAATGTGCAGCAGAGCTATCTATTCAACTAATTTGGTGGTCTTTGCCGACCCTCGTTTCCGTTACCAGTCAAATATTAGGTAGGATATTTGATCCAATACTTGTTGTTATTTCTGTCGCTGGCATAGGGTTCATTGTAGCAGTGACTTCATATAACTTGATGAAAAAAATCAATGTAAATGTGAATGTTTTTAGCCTATACGCTTTTGCAATTCTTTTAATTTCACTCGTGCCATTAGAAATCGCTCTCGTTATTGGACGAGTGTCTATTTCTTTGGCTGATAGAATTGATCTTACATCTTTTGTGAATGCGACATACGTTTTCTTAATATTTGGCTTAGTTATAGGGTTGTTCTATGCTATAAGAAGTCCAATGAAACTATCTCTGATTTTACCTAAATTATTACTTGCAGGACAAATTGGACTCTGTTCCCTTTTTCTGACCCTTTATCCAGCTAGTCTTTTACAGCCAGATGGCACTATAATACAATATAATACCACAATTTGGTTAAAGATCTTAGTCTTTGGGTTTGTTTTTTGTGGTGTATCTGACGTTATTTACCGATATCGAAAATATTTGCTTACTGCCAATTGGACAAAATTCTTTTCTCCTATAGCATTGTTTGCGCTTTTAGTTGGCTTAAGACTTGGAAATACAGTGGTCCCCTATATCAGTACGGATGATTATCATTTTGGCGAAAACTTGCTAGGTTGGTGGTCTTTCTTGCAAGGCGCAATCCCCTATGTGGACTTTGTACCATCGCATGGTTTAGTCGATAATTATGCTACTCAAATGATATCATTTATTTTTTTCGACGGTACTGCTGGAAGTTTTGGTGAAGCAGGTCGGCTAACTTTTACGATTTTAGCTTTTGTAGCCTTTGTTTCAATGTATTTATTTTCTAAAAACATTGGTTTAGCTTTTATATCTACTCTCTTTTTAGGAGGGAGACTGGCTTGGTTTTTTTTAACACCATTTGTTTGCCTTTGGTTTAGTCGCTCACTACAAAAACATCCATCCAAATGGTTGGCTGTATGGTTTCTGACTGCTCCTTTAATTGTATTGGGAGTTCCGCCAAAAGGTCTGCTTCTCGTTGCTTCATCAGGAGTTATGGCTGCCCAATTTGCGTGGCGATTTTGGCGTTACCCGCAAGAAAGAGCCTGGAAATTTATCGGAGGATCTTTAGCAGTTATAATCGTTTTAGGTTTGACCACCCCTCTAGTCCCAATGTTGATAGGTGCTATCAGTTATGTACTAGAAAACGCACCCCTAAACCAAGTAGCCTATGGTATTTCTTGGGCTTTAAGTTGGGATTATGGAACGCAAAGCAGGCTTGTGTTCGAGCTAATACGGATGTCTTGGGTAGTGATTCCCATCATATGTCTTGGAATAATTTTTTATGGCATAAAAGATTTTACCCAGCAAAAACAGATAATTCTGCCTGCCGTTGTAGCACTCTTGTTTGTTTTGTTGCTTGTGCCTTACTCAATGGGACGTATTGATCCGGGAGGCATTTCAAGACCTGGTCTTGTTTCTATTTTTGCTTGGGTGATATTGATGCCTATTGTTGCTTGGAGTATAATTAAACCTATGAATAGAGTGCCTTTTATTTTGCTGATAGCTTGTATGGGTGCGGCTTTAAACCTCACATCTTTGTCCCCATCAAGTTTTATTTCAGCAATGTCTTCTCAAATAAACACTCCGCCACTAAGAGACGGACAAGGCGTTGGAATGCCTAACATTGGTAAGGCATTTGTTCATGATGAACATTGGGATCGACTCACTAGACTTAGTTCATTATTGGATACCAAGTTAGCACCGGGTGAAACTTATATTGATTTGACAAGCCGAAATGCACAGTATTTTTATTTTAATCGCAAGCCAGTGATTGCCATAACTGCCCCTTATAACTTAGTTCCGCTATCTCAGCAAAAGCGCACTGTAAGGAAGCTTTTACAGACCATGCCACGTATTGCACTTTTGGCAGGAGATAATATAATCCATGACGGTGGCGGACTTGCTTTGCGCACTCCATACTTATATCGATTTATTGTTGATAATTATATACCAGCATATGAAGACGGTTTTATTTATGGATACAACAAAACGGATTTGCCACCTGACTACGAATCAACAGTTAATGTATCAATTAAAAGCTTTACTGACGAGAACTGGTATAATGGTTTCCATCGTCTGGAATCGGCATTCATTTTAGATGACCCCTATATTATGTCTTTCATCGAAGAGGGTGATTTTGTTCGCTTTGGGAATGGCAAAAAGAGACAAGTTACAAGGGTTTGGATTGAAGGTAATGCTTTATGGCTTGAAGAACCCCGAATTGAACCTGGGATTCTAGATCCCGTTAACAGGATTCAGTTAGTTTTGAGTACACGAAGGGTAGCTGAGTATAGGGTTGCTTTGTTTCAAAGAGCATTTTCTCAGTCAGACTTTCATAAAATACCAGTGGCTTGGGGAAGGTCGGAAATATCTTTAAAAAACAGGATGGCCCCAGTTAGAACATTAGATGGTATTAAGCCGATTTCACATCACCTAACTCAGGAAGATGGAGGCTATGAGGTTAATGATGTTGATCCATTTTTGAGTTTTGACATTTCTGATTTGCATCTTTCAGGTAAGGACGCTGGTCTTTTGAGATTTGATTTTACCTATGTTGGCGAAATTACCGAGCCAAGGATACAAGTATTTTTTTGGGGAGATGATCATCAAGGACCTTTTGAGGCATTCAGCGTCAGATTCACAGCAGGTGAGGGAGCGTTAATTGTTCCTCTTGACGCATCTTCGCAGTGGTTGACATTGAAACATATCAAAGGGATTCGTATCGACTTTGACAATGTATCAATTGGTAATACTGTTAACATAAAAAATATTGGGCTTTTTCAAAGACGATTTTGACAGTCTGACTAATCTATTGTGAGCACGCACATTTTGAAAATATTTACAGAGTCTTTTTATGAGGTGATATTTTGAGTTCAACTAGAGTTCAGGTGGTATTATCAACATTTAATGGACAGAGATTTTTACAAGATCAAATTGAAAGCATTTTGAATCAAGATTATACTGAAGTGGATTTGCTCATCAGAGATGATGGCTCAACTGATGAAACCCCGCATATACTTGAAAGATACAAAATTTTAAAAAACGTGCAAATTTCACAAGGACACAATGTAGGGGTTGTAAAAAGCTTTTTTAAGCTGCTTGATGCTTCTTCGCTTGATGCTGAGTATATAGCTTTTTGTGACCAAGACGATGTATGGCTCGAAAATAAAATATCGAGAGCTATTGGCATTCTAGAACAACATAATGACAAAATCCCCACCATGTACTGCTCAAGGGTTACATTGACAGATGAAGACCTGAATAAGTTGGCACACTCACAGATACCCAAGCGAGAGCCGGATTTTAGAAATGCCTTAGTGCAGAATGTCGCAACAGGATGTACAATTGTCATAAATAATGCCGCCCGGCAATTGATTTTAAAGAAATTCCCATCGTCTGCTATGGTTCATGACTGGTGGATTTATATGGTTGTTTCGGCGTTTGGAAAAGTGATTTACGATACTGAGTCGAAAATATTATATCGCCAGCACTCTGCTAATGTAATAGGTGAGAAAAGCGGCGTGCTTGCAAAGTGGATAAAAAGGATAAGACGATTTTTAAAGCACGGAAAAATACCTTTTGTTACATTGCAAGCAAAGGAGTTTAGTAAAATTTACGGAGAATTGTTGCCTTCGGATAAAAAAGGGATATTGGATCGTTTCATAAATGAGCGCAGCACATTTATGGGCAGACTAAGATACGCTTGCAAGGGAGAAATATATCGCCAAACTAAGCTAGACGACTTTATTTTACGGCTTTTAATTATTTTAAATCGTATTTAGTGGAGCCTGGCTTTGGAGTCTCGTTCAAACAACGCATAATAATCTTTAGATCGATTGATTGTTTCTGTAAGCAAAGCACTAGAGACGGAGCCTTTTGCTTTTGCGGATAGATTAGCAAAAGCCCCGGCAGTGATAGCTACCAGGTTTTTCAGCATATTCCTTATTGAAGGTATTTTAGCGTGTCGTCTGCCGATTTGAAGTCAAATATACTCTCGGCAATAAGATCTAGCTGATACTGATCGGCTTCGCTAATCTTTTTCCGTAGCTCAACCGATAAAAGGCCAAATCTTCTTGAGAGTTGCTTAATTAGAATAT
>Ga0209616_1000432_pt1 | contig 11540 bp, 10 predicted proteins | sample FlocCalmetaG_FD_184153 | JGI IMG/M metagenome (GOLD analysis project Ga0209616, IMG submission 184153) | Freshwater bacterial and archeal communities from Indian Creek, Illinois, USA - Floc-Cal metaG (SPAdes) (version 2) | ecosystem: Environmental > Aquatic > Freshwater > Unclassified ...
GCCCAGAAGCAGGGGCAGGGGCTTGGGGGTTCATGAGCCCCAGAGCCTACCTCAAAGCGCATACCCGAGGGGCATGCGAGGCTGTTAGGGAATCGACTGGTCGCGACCAGGCACCCCCAAACATCGCCTGCCAGCAGGGGTAGCGCCAGAGCAGTTGCCGGGGTGGTTGCTAGAGGGTGGTTGCTAGGCTGGTTACCAAGATGGTTGCGGCGGCCGGCAGCCTAAGCCCGCTGCGCCCGCTCCTCTTCTTGCAGGCGCAGCAGGCGGCGCTGCACCTTGCCGCTGCTGGTCATGGGCAGGGCGTCGATGAACTCGATCTCTTTGGGGTACTCGTAGGGCGCCAGCCGCTGCCTGACGTGCGCCTGCAGTTCGGCCACCAGCGTCGGGTCGAACGCCTGCTCCGGGTTGATGCAGCGCGCGCGCTGCTGCGCCGCCTCGTGCGCCAGCACCACGTAGGCCTTGACTAGGGCGCCGCGCTGCGCGTCGGGTTTGGGCACCACGGCGGCGTAGAGCACGGCGGGGTGCTTGATCAGGCAGTTCTCGATCTCGCCCGGCCCGATGCGGTATCCGGCCGACTTGAACATGTCGTCGGCGCGGCCTTGGTACCACAGGTAGCCGTCGGCGTCGCGCACGGCCAGGTCGCCGGTGCGGCACCAGCTGGAAGCCGGGTCGGCACTGAACTTGGCGCGCGTGGCCCCGGGGTTGTTCCAGTAGCCCAGAAAGAACACCGGGTCGGGCACGCCGTGCCGGTCCAGCCGGTGCACCGCCACCTCGCCGATCTCCCCTGCGGCGCATTCGTGGCCTTGCTCGTCGAGCAGCGCCACCCGGTGGCCGGGGTAGGCGCGACCCATGCTGCCGGGGCGCGCCGGCCACAGGCGCGCACAGTTGCCAACCACGTAGTTGATTTCGGTCTGGCCAAACATCTCGTTGAGCGTCACGCCGAACTGCTGGCGGCAATAGTCGAACACCGCATCGCCCACCGCTTCGCCCGCGCTCATGATGGCTTGCAGGCGCAGCCGGTAGCGCTGGCGCGGCTGTGGGCAGTCTTTCATCATGGCCTTGAGCGCGGTCGGGAACAAAAAGGTGTGCGTGACGCGGTGCCGCTGCAGCAGCGCAAAGGCCGTCGCCGCCGCAAAGCGCCCGTTCCAAGCCACGATCGGGCGGCCAAAATACAGCGTCGGCAACAAGGCATCGAGCAAGCCCCCGGTCCAAGCCCAGTCGGCCGGGCTCCAGAACACCGCCTGCGAGGGCGTGCTGGCCCCGTGGGGGTCAAAGCCAAACCAGTTCTGGCTGCAAATGAAGCCGCTCAGGTTGCCGATCAGGGCCCGGTGCGGGATCAGCGCGCCCTTGGGGTTGCCGGTGGTGCCGCTGGTGTAGATCAGCAGCGCCGGGTCTTCGGCGCGGGTGTGCACCAGCGCGCATTCGGCGCTCGCCGCCTCCTGGACCGCAGCCCAGTCGATGACCTCGGGGTCTAGCGCCCCAGTCAGGCCCAGCACGTGGCGCAGCGCCGGGCACTGGGCGCGCAACGCCTGCACCAGCGCGCCGCTGTGCTGGTCCACCAGCGCCACGCTGGCGGCGCTGTCTTGCAGCCGATACTCCAGTGCCTCGGGGCCAAACAGCTGCGACAGCGGCACCGCCACCGCCCCCAGCTGCAGCACCGCGATGTAGGCGACGGCGGTCTCGAAGCGCTGCGGCAGCGCGATCGCCACCCGCTCGCCGCGCCGCACCCCGAGCAAGCGCAAGCCGTTCGAGAGCCGATTCGCGGCCTGCTGCAGCTCGGCGTAGCTGTGGTGGCGCGGCTGGGCGCAGTCGGGGCCGTCGGCGATCACGGCGGTCTGGCGGGCGGTCTGCGCCTGCTCGGCCCAGCGCCGCGAGCAGGCTTGGGCGATGTTGAAAAACTCCGGCACCTGCCAGTGAAAATCGGCGTGCAAGGCGGCGTAGGAATCGGTCTGGGGCGGCTGTTTGGCCGCTCGGGTCGCCGTCGATTGTTCGGGCTTTGCGCGTGGCTTGTCCGCTGTTTGACACCTGGGCATGGCTGGTCTCCTGATAATCCCTGCAATGTACCCAATCCGCCACCCCAGCCACAGCCTGTATTTGCCCCTGCGTGGGTTCCGCCACCACCTGCGCCAGTGGGGCCAGCACCGGCCGGACGCCACACCGCTGCTGCTGTTGCACGGCTGGATGGATGTCTCGGCCTCGTGGCAGTTCATGGTCGATGCCCTGCCCCCTGCTTGGCTGACCGAGCGTTTGATCGTTGCCCCGGACTGGCGCGGCTTTGGCCACTCGCGCCCGCTGGAATGCGCCAAGCCCTCCGACCCGCTCGCCTACGGCAGCGCCGACCACTACCAGTTTGCCGACTATCTGGCCGACCTCGATGCCCTGATCGCGCACCTCAACGCCGAGCTGGGCCGCCCCGCCGGGGCTGCCTTCGACGTGGTGGGCCACAGCATGGGAGGCAACGTGGCCATGCTCTACGCCGGCGTGCGGCCGGCGCTGGTGCGCCGCCTGGTGAACGTAGAAGGTTTTGGCATGCCAGCCAGCCAACCCGAGCAAGCCCCGCAACGCTACGCGCGCTGGCTCGATGAAATCGGCGCGCTGCGCCAAGGCACGCTGGCACTCAAAAGCTACCCCAGCGCGCAAGCCGTGGCGCAGCGCTTGCGCAAAACCAACCCCCGCCTTGCACCCGAGAAAGCCGACTGGTTGGCCAGCCACTGGGCCGCGCCCGACGCCAGCGGCCAGTGGCAGGTGCTGGGCCATGCGGCGCACAAAATCGTCAACCCGCACCTGTACCGGGCCGACGAGGTGCTGGCGGTCTGGCGCTGCATCCGCGCCCCGCTGCTGGTGGTCGAGGCCCAAGCCGACAGCCTGGGCCAGTGGTACCGCCAAGGCGAATACACCCGCGAGCAGTTCCACCAGCGCCTGCAAGCCGCGCAGCCCCAGTGCCGCATCGAGCAGATGCCCGACGCCGGCCACATGCTGCACCACGACCAACCGGCGGCCTTGGCCGCTTTGTTGCAGGCATTTTTTGCCGATGGGGCTTGAGCGGTCCGGCTGCGGAAGCCTTTGGTGTGGCAGCGGCGCTTGCCGCATGAGAAAATGCGTGTTTTACCCGAATGCCCACGCCACCGATCATGGATGCCGAACAACAAAACGCCCTTTCTGCCCTGCTTGCCGACCTGAGCGCGCGCACGCTCGAGCTGCGGAGGTATCTTTGACTACGATGCCAAAGCCCTGAAGCTGTCCGAAGTCGAAAGCGCGCTCGAAGACCCCACGGTCTGGAACAACCCCAAGCGCGCCCAAGAGCTGGGCAAAGAAAAGCGCAGCCTCGAGAACGTGGTGCACGTGCTGGACCAGATCGGGCGCGATCTGGCCGACCACTCCGAGCTGTTCGAGCTCGCCGCCGCCGACGCCGACACCGAGGCCCTCGCGACCATCGAAACCGAAGCGGCGAGCTTGCGCGCCCAGGTCGAGAAGCTCGAATTTCGGCGCATGTTCAACCAGCCCGCCGACCCGCTCAACTGCTTCCTCGACATCCAGGCCGGCGCCGGCGGCACCGAGGCCTGCGACTGGGCCAGCATGTTGCTGCGCCAGTACCTGCGCTACGCCGAGCGCAAGGGCTTTACCACCACGATCGAAGACGAAACCGCGGGCGACAGCGCCGGCATCAAGGGCGCCAGCATCAAGATCGAGGGCGACTACGCCTTTGGCCTGCTGCGCAGCGAAACCGGCGTGCACCGACTGGTGCGCAAAAGCCCCTTCGACTCTTCGGGCGGACGCCACACCTCGTTCGCCTCGGTGTTCGTTTACCCTGAAATCGACGACTCGATCGAGATCGACATCAACCCCGCCGACGTGCGCACCGACACCTACCGCGCCAGCGGCGCCGGCGGCCAGCACATCAACAAAACCGATTCGGCCGTGCGCTTGACGCACCTCCCCACCGGCATCGTGGTGCAATGCCAAGACAGCCGCAGCCAGCACAGCAACCGCGACCTGGCTTGGCAGCGGCTGCGCTCGCGCCTCTACGACCACGAGATGCGCAAACGCATGGAAGCGCAGCAAAAGCTCGAAGACAGCAAGACCGACGTCGGCTGGGGCCACCAGATCCGCTCCTACGTGCTCGATCAGAGCCGCATCAAAGACCTGCGCACCAACGTCGAAATCTCGAACACCCAAAAAGTGCTCGACGGCGACCTAGACCCCTTCATCGAAGCCGCGCTCAAACAAGGCGTCTAAAAAACTCAGCGTCGAATAGACTGATCTGCCCCCAACTGCTGCCCCCATTGCGGCCTCAACTGCCCCCCAAAGAAAGCCACCATGACCCTGCGTGAAGGCCTTGCCACCGTGGTGCTGCGCCACGACTACACCGCCCCGGCCTACCTGATCGACCGCGTCGATCTGAGCCTGGACCTCGACCCGGTCAAAACCCGCGTGCTCAACCGCATGCAATTGCGGCGCAACCCGGCCGTGACGCCGCAGCCGCTGCGCCTCGACGGCACCGACCTGAACCTGGCGCGGGTGCTGCTCAACGGCGCTGGCTGCAGCTTCAGGCTCGACGCCGGCCAACTGGTGCTGGAAAACCTGCCCGCCGGCCCCGATCCCTTCGAGCTCGAAATTTTCACCACCTGCTGCCCAGAGAAAAACACCCACCTGATGGGCCTGTACCTGAGCCAAGGCACCTTTTTCACCCAGTGCGAGGCCGAGGGCTTTCGCCGCATCAGCTACTTCCTCGATCGGCCCGACGTCATGGCGCGGTATCGCGTCACGTTGCGCGCCCACCAAGCCGCCTACCCGGTGCTGCTGTCCAACGGCAACCTGGTCGAGCACGGCGCGCTCGAAGGCGGGCGCCACTACGCGGTCTGGGACGACCCGCACCCCAAGCCCAGCTACCTGTTCGCCCTGGTGGCGGGCAAGCTGGTGCAGCGCGAGCAAAAAATCATCAGCCGCAGTGGGAAGCCGCACACGCTGCAGATTTATGTGCGCGCCGGCGACCTTGACAAAACCGAGCACGCCATGCAGTCGCTCATGGCCGCCATCGCTTGGGACGAGGCGCGCTTTGGCCTGCCGTTGGACCTCGAGCGCTTCATGATCGTGGCCACCAGCGACTTCAACATGGGCGCGATGGAGAACAAGGGCCTCAACATCTTCAACACCAAATACGTGCTCGCCAGCCCGGCCAGCGCCACCGACGCCGACTACGCCAACGTCGAGAGCGTGGTTGCGCACGAGTATCTGCACAACTGGAGCGGCAACCGCGTCACCTGCCGCGACTGGTTCCAGCTCAGCCTCAAAGAGGGGCTGACGGTGTTCCGGGATCAAGAATTCAGCCAGGACATGGCCGCCAGCGCCTCGGCGCGCGCGGTCAAGCGCATCGAAGACGTGCGCGTGCTGCGCAGCAGTCAGTTTGCCGAAGACGCCGGCCCGATGGCGCACCCGGTGCGCCCCGACCAATACGCCGAGATCAACAATTTCTACACCCTCACGGTCTATGAAAAAGGGGCCGAGGTGGTGCGCATGATGCAGACCCTGGTCAGCGACGCGGCACTCGACCCGCTCGGGCGCGCCGGTTTTGAGCGCGGGCTCAAACTCTATTTTGAGCGCCATGACGGCCAAGCCGTGACCTGCGACGACTTTGCTCAGGCCATGGCCGACGCCAACCACGGCAGCGCGCTGGCCACGCAGCTCGAAGCCTTCAAGCGCTGGTACGCCCAAGCCGGCACCCCAAGGGTGCACGCTAGCGCCCAGTTCGACCCGGCCCTAGGCCAATACACGCTCGAGCTGCGCCAGCACTGCCCGGCCACGCCGGGCCAGCCGCACAAAGAGCCGTTCGTGATCCCGGTCACACTCGGGCTGCTGGCCGCCGATGGCCGCGCCCTGCCCTTGCAGCTCGAAGGCGAAAGCCAGGCCATGGGCACCAGCCGCACCCTGGTGTTGAGCGCGCCGGTGCAGCGCTTCGTGTTCACCGCTCTGGTGGGCTTGGAGCACGCCCCCATCCCCTCGCTGCTGCGTGGCTTTAGCGCCCCGGTGATTTTGCAGACCGAGCTCGACGCCGATGCGCTGCGCACCCTGCTGGCGCACGACAGCGACGCCTTCAACCGCTGGGAAGCCGGCCAGCTGCTCATGCTGCGCCAGATGCTGGCCGCCCTGCACGCCAGCGGCCCGGTGCGCCCCGATGTGCTCGACGCGGCCACACTCGAGGCCTTGCGCGCCGTGCTGCGCCACCCCGAGCTCGATCCGGCCTTCAAAGCGCTGCTGCTCACCGCCCCCAGCGAGGCCTACTTGGCCGAGCAGGTGCAGCAGGTGGACCCGCCACGCATCCACGCCGTGCGCCTGAACGTGCGCAGCCAGCTCGCGCAAGCGCTCTACGCCGACTGGGTCTGGGCCTTCGAGGCCCACCCCACCGAAGGCGCCTACCGGCCCGATGCGGCCTCGAGCGCCCGCCGCGACTTGACCGGGCTGGCGCTGAATATGTTGTGCTTGGCTGCGCGCACCAGTGGCGACGCGGTCTGGCCCGGCAAAGCCTACCAGCGCTGCAAAGACGCCGCCCACATGACCGAGCTGCACCAGTCGCTGCAAGCGCTGCTGCACAGCGGCCATGCGCTGGCCGAACCGGCGCTCGAGCGCATGCACCAGCGCCACCGACACGACGATCTGGTGCTCGACAAATGGTTTGCCCTGCAAGCCAGCGCCCCGGATTTTGACGGCACCCTGCTGGCGCGCGTGCAAGCGCTGCTGCACCACCCCGACTTCAAACTGCGCAACCCGAACCGCGCGCGCAGCCTGATCGGCAGCTTTTGCCACGCCAACCCGGCCGCCCTGCACCGCCCCGATGGCGCCGGTTACGCCTTCTGGCGCGCGCGCGTGCTCGAAATCGACGCCTTCAACCCGCAGGTGGCGGCGCGGCTGGCGCGCGCCATCGAGCGCTGGCAGCCGCTGGTCGAGCCCTACCGCAGCGCGGCGCGCAAGGCGCTGTCGGATGTGGCGCAGCACCCCGGCCTGAGCCCCGACGTGCTCGAAATCGTCACCCGCGCCTTGGCCGCAGAGGCTTAAACTCAGGCTGCCAAACCGCCCGCCCATCCCATCCAAACCACGCTGCGCCATGAGCCCTCGCACCTCCCTCACCCGCTACCTGATCGAGCAACAGCGCGTACACGGCAGCATCCCGCCCGAGCTGCGGCTGCTGATCGAGGTGGTGGCGCGCGCCTGCAAGCGCATCGCCATCAGCGTCAACAAAGGCGCGCTGGGCGAGGTGCTGGGCAGCGCCGGCAGCGAAAACGTGCAGGGCGAGGTGCAAAAAAAGCTCGACCTGATCGCCAACGAGGTGCTGATCGAGGCCAACGAATGGGGCGGCCACCTCGCGGCCATGGCCTCCGAAGAGATGGACGGCATCTACGCCGTGCCCAACCGCTACCCCAAAGGCGAATACCTGCTGCTGTTCGACCCGCTCGATGGCTCGAGCAACATCGACGTCAACGTCAGCATCGGCACCATTTTTTCGGTGCTGCGCCGCCACAACGACGACCCGCTGCGCGTCGAGCCGGTGGCCGAGTCCGACTTCTTGCAACCCGGCGCGCAACAGGTGGCAGCCGGCTACTGCATCTACGGCCCGCAGACCACGCTGGTGCTCACCGTGGGCAACGGCGTGGCCCTGTTCACCCTCGAGCGCGAACAGGGCTCGTGGGTGCTGACGCAAGACGGCGTGCAGATTCCGCCCGAGACCAAAGAATTCGCCATCAACATGAGCAACATGCGCCACTGGGACGCACCCGTGCGGCGCTACATCGACGAATGCCTGCAAGGCCGCGAAGGCCCGCGCGGCAAAGACTTCAACATGCGCTGGGTGGCCTCGATGGTGGCCGACGTGCACCGCATCCTGTGCCGCGGCGGTGTGTTTTTGTACCCTTGGGACAAGCGCGAACCCGACAAACCCGGCAAACTGCGCCTGCTCTACGAGGCCAACCCGATGGGCTGGATCGTCGAGCAAGCCGGCGGCGCCGCCAGCACCGGGCGCGGGCGCATCCTCGACCTGGTGCCGCACAGCCTGCACCAGCGCGTGAGCGTGATCTTGGGTTCGCGCAACGAAGTCGAGCGCATCGAGCGCTGCCACCTCGAGCATGCGACCGCTACACCGCCGACCCACCTTTCCTAAAATGGCCCTCGCCACCCTTCACCAAGCCACACCCCATGTCCATCTTTGCCCGCCCGCACTACCGCTCCGACGCCACCGAGTTTCTGGACGCGCTCAAGGGCCGCCAGCCCGAACTCGAGGCGCAACAGCGCCAAGGCCGCGCCCTGCTGTGGGATAAGCCGGTCGACCGCCAATTCTGGCAGCAGGCCAATGCCGCCAAAGTGGCGCAAAAGCCCTACGTCTACCAAACCGAGCCCACGCTCAAAGGCTGAGCCTGCAGGCCTTGTAGGCGTTGCCGGCCCTGCAGCAAGCCACCTAGGGGCCCTTCAGCTGGGCCGTCCGCGCACCGATGAGCCTTGCACCCAGCGACAGCACCGCGCTCGCGCGCCTCTACGGCGAACCGCTGTTTGCCCTGCCGCCCGACCTGTACATCCCGCCCGATGCCTTGGCGGTGTTCCTCGACGCCTTCGAGGGGCCGCTGGATCTGCTGCTCTACCTGATTCGCAGGCAAAACTTCAACATCCTCGACATTCCGATGGCCCAGCTCACGCGCCAGTATCTGGGCTACGTCGAGCAGGTGCGCGCGCACAACCTCGAGCTGGCCGGCGAATACCTGCTCATGGCGGCGCTGCTGATCGAGATCAAATCGCGCCTGCTGCTGCCGCCCAAACGCAGCAGCCCCGAAGCCGAAACCGCAGACCCGCGCGCCGAACTGGTGCGCCGGTTGCTGGAATACGAACAGGTCAAGCTGGCGGCACAGCGCATCGAGGCCCTGCCGCAGCACGGGCGCGACTTCTGGTACGCCCAAGCCACTCTGGCAGCAGCCGCGCCCGCAGCCCCGGTCTGGCCCAGCGTCGATGCCGCCGAGCTGGCGCAAGCCTGGGTCGCCCTGATGGAGCGCGCGCGCCTAGTGCAAAGCCACCGCATCGAGCGCCCGCAGTTGAGCGTGCGCGCCTTCATGAGCCAGTTGCTGCGCCAGCTGCAGCCGCGCCGCTTTGCCGAATTTGGCGAACTGCTCGAACCCGCGCGAGGTGTTGCGGCGCTGATCGTGAGCTTCATCGCGCTGCTCGAACTCAGCCGCGAAGGGCTGGTCGAGCTCACCCAAGCCAGCGCCTATGCGCCCATTTACGTGCGCTTGAGCCCGAGCAGCCACACCGGCCCGGACACTGTGTCCGGCGCAGAGGATTGCTACTTATGTTGATCAAAGCTCAATAAATCAATGTAAATCATAGGATTAAGAAATCTCTAGTTTACCAGTCAAGTATTAAATCGTTGATCAAAGCTGCTCTAAAATGCGCCCTACTGCATACACGGCGCATACTTGAAGCCATGCGCGTACTTGAAAACGGATCGCACCATGAGCACCCCTGCCGCCCTAACTGTCAGCCGCATCGAAGCCGCCGCCTGCCCAGCAGGCAAGCAGCAGGTGTTCTTGATCGACAAGACCGTGCCAGGCTTGAAGCTGCGCGTGACCAGCGGCGGCGCCAAGTCGTTCGTGTTCGAGGCGCGGGCTAAAGGCTCCAACACCAAGCGCTACACCATCGGCGATGCCGCCTCTTGGACGCTGGGCGCGGCCAGAGCCGAAGCGCGCAGAATGCGTGTGCTCATGGATCAGGGCATCGACCCCAAGCAGGAAGCCCGCGAACAACAAGAGCAGGCGGTAAGGGAGCAAAACGAGCGCGCGCGTGAACTGCTCACCGTTGGCGCGCTGTGGGACGCTTACTTGATTGAGCGCAAACCGTTCTGGGGCGAGCGCAGCTACATCGACCATTGCAGGGTTGCTCAGGCTGGCGGCCAAGCGTACAAGCGCGTACCCGGCAAGATTACGATACCGGGGCCGCTGTACCCGCTGATGGGGTTGCGCCTGGCTGAGCTCAACGCAAAGACCATCGAGGCCCTTGCCAAGCGCGAGGCTCAAACCCGGCCCGCCCACCTGCGCCTTGCGCTGCGCTTGTTCAAGGGCTTTCTGAATTGGGCCGCCGCCGAAGGACACAAACTGGATTCGAGGGCTATCCTATCGCGCAAGGCCCGCGAAATCGCCGGGCCACCCGGTGTCAAGGATGATGCGCTGGAGCGCGGCCAGCTTGCGACGTGGTTCGCTGCCGTCAAGGCCATCACAAACCCAGCGGTGCACGCTTACCTGCAAGTGCTGCTGCTGACGGGCGCTAGGCCGGGAGAAGTCTATTTGCTGCGCTGGGAGGATGTGGGTTTTCCATGGAAGACCCTGACCATACGCGACAAAGTGGAAGGTGAGCGCACTATTCCCCTGACGCCCTATGTGGAGCATCTGCTGAACGCCCTGCCCCGGCGCAGCGAACGGTGCTTTTCAAGCCAATACAGCATGCGCCCGACAAACGCATCCGATCTGCACCGCAGAGCCTGCGCCAGCGCCGGGCTGGAGGGCCTGACCCTGCACGGCCTGCGCCGCAGCTTTTCTACGCTGACCGAATGGCTAGAAACACCTGCTGGCGTGGTGGCGCAGATTCAGGGCCACAAACCCAGCGCCACGGCTGAGAAGCACTACAAGCGCCGCCCGGTGGATCTGCTGCGCGTCCACCACGAGCGCATCGAGGCATGGATACTGGAGCAGGCTGGGGTGCAGTTCACGCCTGCCAAGGTGCCCAGGTTGAGCGTGGTGGCTTAAACATTGCAAAAAGGCTATACTGTGATCCGTTGGACAGTGACACTGCACCCGCAAGCCGAACCCGAGCTGCTGGCGCTGCCGCCCGATATGCAGGCCCGCTTCCTGCGCACTGCCGAGCTGCTGGAGGATTTGGGGCCGCAGCGCGTGGGGCTGCCCCACATCCGCCCCCTGGAAGGCAAGCTGTGGGAGCTGCGCCTACAAGGCCGGGATGGCATAGCCCGTGCCGTGTATGCCGCCGTTCAAAACCGCCGTCTGCTGGTGCTGCACGTGTTCATCAAGAAAACCCAAGCCACACCGCGCCGCGCCATTGAAACCGCCCTGAAACGATTGGAGACCCAGCCATGATCACACTCGAGCAAATCAAGGCCAAGCTGCTGGAGCAGCCCGCCGTGCAGGTCGAATACGATGCCCTAGCCACCGAGTTTGACATGGCCCGCGAGCTGCTGAGCGCCCGTGCCCGCGCCGGCCTGACGCAAGCCCAGGTAGCTGAGCGCATGGGCACCACGCAAAGCGCAATCGCAAGGCTCGAGGCCGGCAAGCGCCAGCCTTCCATGCGCACCGTTCAGCGGTATGCCCAAGCCATAGGCTGCCGTGCCGTGGTGCGGCTTGAGCAGGGCACACCACACCTGAGCAGCCAGCGCAACCGCTGAAGTTGAGCGTGGTGGCTTGAGGGGGGTTTGGGGCCGCGCTGCGCGCGCGGGTTTGGGGGGCAGGTTGCGGTATCCCAAAGCGCCCTGTACTAGTCCATCTCTCTGGTGGTATGAACAT
>Ga0209616_1000433_pt1 | contig 11534 bp, 13 predicted proteins | sample FlocCalmetaG_FD_184153 | JGI IMG/M metagenome (GOLD analysis project Ga0209616, IMG submission 184153) | Freshwater bacterial and archeal communities from Indian Creek, Illinois, USA - Floc-Cal metaG (SPAdes) (version 2) | ecosystem: Environmental > Aquatic > Freshwater > Unclassified ...
CCGGGCTTATTCCCAAAGTAATAATGAATGTCTGATGATGTTCATAAAAAAATGTCGCCTCAAAGGTATTTTTTGAATGTTTACCTTGCGACAATTGGCAGAAAACGGATTCATGATTTTGCCGTGCTTTTTGTTTGATTTTAATTGACATCGTCAGTTTTTATATGCTAAAATATCTCCTGTTGTTAGCCGCACGGAAGCGGTTTTAAATTCCCGAAAGGGATACCGCGTTTTCGGCGAGACTGGTCGGGAGGAGGTTGGTTTATGTACGCTGTTGTAAAGACAGGCGGGAAACAATATACGGTGTATGAAGGTGATGTTTTACGGATTGAAAAGCTTGATGCTCAAGAAGGCTCTATTGTCGAGCTTGGAGATGTGTTGTTGTTAAGCGGTGACGCCGGTGTAACTGTCGGAAGGCCGGTTGTTGAGAATGCCATGGTTGAGGCTAAGGTTTTGGAGCACAACAAGGCTGATAAGATTGTTGTATTCAAATACAAGGCTAAGAAGAATTATCGCAGAAAGCAAGGACACAGGCAACCGTATACACTGGTCCAAGTAACAAAAATCGCCTCTCGCTAAAGGATTTTACCGTGATAAAAGTTTTAGTTGAGTTTGACGACAAGGGGCATATATCGTGTTTTGATGTTTCAGGACATGCAGGGTATGATGCTCCTGGTAAAGACATAATTTGCGCTGCGGTTTCCGCTGTTGTTCAAGCGGCGGTACTGGGACTCACTGATGTGATTGGGTTGAATGTGAAGTATAGGCAGAAAAATGGGAATGCCCAGTGTATAATTCCGAAAGGGATAAATATAGAGCAACGTGAAAAAGCCGAGATTGTCCTAAAGACAATGGTTTGTGGGTTGAAAAGTATACAGTCGGGATATTCAGAATATATATCCGTCTTAGAGAAGGAGGCAGAATAAATGTTTGTTATGAATCTGCAATTATTTGCCAGTAAAAAGGGCGTTGGAAGCACAAGAAACGGGCGTGACAGCCAGTCAAAGCGTCTAGGCACAAAAACAGGCGACGGTCAGTCGGTCTTGGCGGGGAACATTTTGGTTCGTCAAAGAGGTACGAGAATATTTCCAGGTATAAATGTTGGGATTGGCAGAGATCATACCTTATACGCCAAAACAGATGGTATTGTGAGATTTGTCAATGCAGGAAGGGATAAAAAGAAGGTCGGTGTACACCCTGCTATGCAGGTCGCCGCAGCTGAGTAAAACTTCTAAATAGATCCTTTCGTACACATAAGTTTATGTTTGGGGGATGTCCTTTTTTGGGATATTCCCCATTATTATTTGGTTGCGGTTTCGTTTGCAAATTGTCAAGTAATATCAGGAAATTTTGTTGAATTTGTGAAATGATATTGATATAATTTAATATGAAGGTGAAATATGTTTATAGATACAGCGAAAATATATATAAAAGCTGGTGATGGCGGGAACGGGGCAGTGTCTTTTCATCGTGAAAGGCATTTACCTGATGGCGGTCCTGACGGAGGCGATGGCGGGAATGGCGGGAACGTCATATTTATTGTTAGTAATAATATGATGACACTAATGGATTATCGTTATAAAGAACGTATGATAGCGCAAAACGGTCAAAATGGCAAAGGCGCAAACATGACCGGCAAAACGGGTGAAGAGCTCTATCTTGAAGTTCCTCCCGGTACGCTTGTAAAGGATGCGGAAACCGGTCAGGTCTTAGTTGACTTGACTGCTCCTAATCAAAAGGCTGTGCTTGCGCATGGAGGAAGAGGCGGTAAAGGAAATTCGAGATTTTCGACATCTACACGCCGTGCGCCTAAATTTGCTCAGATGGGAGAGAAGGGCGAAGAGCGTTTTGTGATTTTGGAGCTTAAGTCTATAGCTGATGTCGGATTGGTAGGCTTCCCTAATGTCGGCAAATCGACTATACTTTCGGTATTAACATCAGCGCAACCGAAAATAGCGAATTACCCTTTTACAACTCTGTCGCCTAACTTGGGCGTGGTTCAATGGCGCGAGCATTCTTTTGTTTTAGCGGATATCCCCGGACTTATTGAAGGCGCTCACGAAGGAGCGGGATTGGGTCATGATTTTTTAAGGCACATAGAAAGAACGCGAATGCTTGTACATGTTGTGGACGCTTCGGGCATTGAAGGGAGGGATCCATTACAGGACTATCACAGGATAAATTTCGAACTTGCTTCTTTTAGTGAAAAATTGGCAAAGCTTCCGCAGATTGTTGCCGCTAACAAATCCGACTTACCGGGTTCTCTTGAAAACATTGAACAGTTGAAAGCCGCGCTAGAGCCTTTAGGCGTTATGATTGTTACGGTTTCTGCTGCAACCAACAGCGGATTTGACGAGCTTCTCGATAAGATTATGGCGATTCTTGAGAGTCTGCCTGTGGCGCAAGAAACTGTTGAAATTCAGATGGAATTGAGCATACCGATCATATATAATGCGAATGCATTTGAAGTTAAAAAGGAAGGGCGCAGGTATATGGTATCAGGGCCGGCGGTGGATAAGCTTATGCGTTCGGTGAATTTGGATGACCGAGAATCGCTCGGTTTTTTCCAGAAGATGTGTAAACAAAAAGGAATTATTAGCGAACTGAAAAGAAAGGGTATTATTGAGGGCGACACTGTTCGTATCGGCGGTGTGGAATTTGAATATTCCGAATGATGTCGGCAATCATGATTAAACAGGGGGTTTATGTCGGAACATGGACTGCATTCAATGTCATAATTGCAAAATGGGGGAGATGACTTATTATTGCGTGGCTAAAAATGACTTTGTCATCGACCAAACGAAAGCGATAGTATTGGAAAAGGTTAGAAATGGCTGGAAAAAAGGAGATCCGAGGTACGAACTACATAGGCGAAAACTAAGAAAAGACGCAGAGGGTTGAGTTTTAAGTTTTACGCAAATCCTTCCTCGTCGATGCTTTCGCCGGAAGATGTTATGTTGTGCAACATTTCACCTTCTTCACGGTTTTTTGGAATAACCAAATATGTAAGTGCGGCTAGCAAAAAGAAAAACAGCGATAAAAGTACATAATAAACGCGAAGCGAACCGGTTAAAATTGATACGGCCAGGCATACGATACCGTAAAAAGTATAATGTCTGACTTTTTGAGGCGTTAGCACTTGTTTTTTTATGTCTTTCCAGCGCCGAACATTTTTTTTAACTTCTTCGTTAATCAAATGGTCAATTATTTGATCATCGGGGAGCATTTCCGCTGTTTCCATCATATCCAGGATTATAGGCATGTCTATTAGTTTAAAAGGGATCGAAACTTTTTCTCTTGCTATATTGTAGCAAACGTCTTTAAATTGAGTTGAGGAAAAAAAGAATCCCGCGCGAAAACTATCCGAGCGCAATACATTTATAAATTTTGACATGTCATCCGGACCTGCGTGATGGCCGTTAGCCGAATGATGCACGCATATCGCTGTTCTTCTTCCTCTATAAACAGCTTCTGCCATTTTCTTGCATGATTTTACGCCTGAAAACCCATTGGAATTTGAAAGCAGTTTAACTATTTGCCATCTGAATTCCTGAGGACTTAAGCTTAGAAGACGGTTTGCCATATACTCCCTTGCGATGCTTCTGCGCTTTTGAGCACGTTTTGTTTTGTATATAGCTTGACTCCTTTTATGAAGGATCATGCTTAATATTAATGTCAGAGCTATGCTTGCTACGAATGAAAATGTAGACTGTCCGCTTATGTATAAGATTAGAAAGAACCCTATAGCGAAAACAAGCGCCCTTAAAAATATAAAATCCATCAGCACTCCTGCCAATGAGGAGGAGCGATTGATATCACCGGCATAATACTGTCGTGTTCTCAACTCTGTCGTAAATGACTTAAAATGTGTATTCAATCTTGATAAATTCATGTTTTATACCTCCATTGGGAAATTATTCCCCTGACGACTCGAATTTATTCAATTTCCTGTATTGTCATTTTTAAGTGTTCTAATGTAGAATATAATACATTAAATTAGGAGTGTTGTTTAGACTTATGGGAAACTCAATAAAATTGGGGATTATGGGCGGGACTTTTGATCCCATTCATACCGGACACCTTATAGTTGCAGAAATGGCAAGGCAGCAGTTTTCTCTTGATAAGGTTGTTTTTATACCTGCAGGCATTCCGCCGCATAAAACATCAAAAGAACTTGCACAGTCCGGGGATCGTCTTGAGATGGTTAGGCTGGCTGTATGCGATAATCCTTTTTTTGATGTTAGCAAGTGCGAAATCAATAGGGATAAAGTGGCATATACTGTGGACACTCTTAGCGAACTTAAGTTTACATACCCTGAGAGTACCGAATTTTACTTTATAATTGGGGTAGATTCGCTGTTTGAAATAAAAGGTTGGAAAAATCCCGCAAAACTTTTTGCTATGTGTAATATATTGGTATATGGAAGACCCGGATTTGACGAAGAACGAGCATCTGATGAAGCTCAATCGCTTAGGACTGATTTCAATGCCGGAATAGAGTTTGTGAAAGGTCCGATAATTGACATATCTTCAACTCTTATAAGGGAAATGATAATGAGCAATATGTCGATTAAGTATATTGTTCCTGACTCAGTTGAGGAGTATATACGCAAAAATTGCATATACAGAAAGAAATTAAAATGAACGAATTAAAGTTGATGGAGAGAATAAAGTCAGAACTTAGCGAGGAGCGTTACGTGCATTCGATAGGCGCAATGGAATCGGCTGCCTTTTTAGCTTTTAAAAATGGCGTTGATGCGCAAAAGGCGCGAATTGCCGCTTTGTTGCACGATTGCGCAAAGGAACTGCCGCTTTATGATATGCTATGCAAAGCTCATAGATACAAAGTGGCTATAGATGAGGTATCAATGCGGGAAATAGTTCTGATTCACGGCCCCTTAGGAGCTAAAATCGCCGAACATGAATACGGTATTAAAGACCAAGAAATACTCGACGCAATTGAATGTCATACCACGGGCAAAAAAAACATGACAAAGCTTGATAAGATTATATATATATCTGACTATATTGAGCCATACAGAGATTTTGAGGGAGTCAGTGAACTACGCAGGATGGTTATGGAAGATTTGGATGTGGCGGTTAGGTTTGCACTCGATTTTACGATAACTGATTTGCTGAACACCGGCAAGCTCATTCATCCTAGAACGTTGGAAGCAAGAAATTATATGATTATATATGAGGCGGAGGGACAGGTACGTTGTCCCTGATAACTAACTGTGTCTGCTTGTCTCTTCTTGACAAAACAGGTTCGCTTGGTATAATGAAACCATAAGAAGGCTGCGATTACGGATTTAGCCGTAAATCGGGCATATAAAAATGAAAGCACGGTGGGAGACAATTGATAAAATTTGACATTAAGGAATTGGCTATACAGATAGCACAACTGCTCGACGAAAAAAAGGCGCTTGACGTTCAGGTATTGGATATAAGTAATCTGACCACTATTTGCGATTTTTTTGTTATCGCTTCGGGCCGTACTGAATTGCAAGTCAGAGCTTTGTGCGATGAGCTTCAAAAGAATCTTACGCTTAAAGAGTATAGAGCTTGGCATAAAGAAGGCTATCGCGAGGGTCGATGGATCGTTTTAGATTACAAGGATGTGGTGGTTCATTTATTTCATAAGAACGAAAGAGAGTTTTACAATCTTGAGAGGTTATGGGCCGACGGGTTGCGCATAGGCATTAACAGCTTAGGATGATTTATACACGATGCAATCAACATAATGCGGAGGTAATTTTCATATGGTCTACCCGTTTCGGCAGATAGAGGAAAAATGGCAACAAAGATGGGAAAAGAATAATTCTTTTAAGAGAACGGAAGATAGCTCGAAGAAGAAGTATTATGCGCTGGAAATGTTTCCGTATCCTTCGGGGAAGCTTCACATGGGACATGTGCGCAATTATTCGATAGGAGACGTCGTAGCCAGATTTAAAACGATGCGCGGCTTTAATGTTCTTCACCCGATAGGGTGGGATGCATTCGGACTTCCCGCTGAGAATTCCGCAATAAAACACGGTGTGCACCCAAGTGTCTGGACGCTGAACAACATTGAAATCATGAAAAAGCAGCTTACAAAGCTTGGTATAAGTTACGATTGGGACAGGGAAGTTACAACCTGCAGCCCTGACTATTATAAATGGACACAGTGGTTGTTTATTCAGCTTTTCAAGAATGGGCTTGCATACAGGAAAAAATCATACGTTAACTGGTGCCCTTCATGTAATACGGTTCTTGCAAACGAGCAGGTAGTAGACGGTAAATGTGAGCGCTGTGAGTTTGAGGTGGGTAAAAAGGACCTTGAGCAGTGGTTTTTCAAGATTACCGATTATGCAGACAGGCTTTTGAAAGATCTGGATAAGCTTGCGGGCTGGCCGGAGAAGGTAAAGTTAATGCAGCGCAATTGGATAGGCAGAAGCGAAGGCGCGATGATTGATTTTAAGGTGGACGGCAGTGACCTGGTGTTATCGGTCTTTACCACACGGCCTGACACCGTATATGGAGTAACCTATATGGCACTTTCGCCTGAATCTTCGATTGTGATGAATTTAGCGGATGGTGAATATCGGCGGAAACTCTCAGAATTCAGAAAAAAACTTGAACAGATGAGTGATATCGACAGAACCTCCGCGCGTTTGGAAAAAGAGGGTATTTTTATTGGTAAATACGCTCTGAATCCTTTAAACGGAGACAGAATACCGCTGTTTGCAGCTAATTACGTGCTCCAAGATTATGGCACCGGAGTCGTTATGGGAGTTCCAGCACATGATCAGCGTGATTTTGAATTTGCGTCTAAGTACGGCTTGCCCATTAAGTCTGTTGTAGCGAAAGACGAGAGCTGCAATACTGATGTTGTATTGAATGAAGCATATGAAGACCAAGGGATCATGATAAATTCGGGACAATTTGACGGATTAAGATCAGACATAGGCGTCCGTAAAGTCGTGGAATATTTGGAGAAAAACGCCGTAGGCAGCTCTAAGATAGGTTACAGACTCAGAGACTGGCTTATATCCCGCCAACGCTATTGGGGTGCCCCGATACCGATGATATACTGTGACGAATGCGGGATTGTACCTGTTAATGAAGAAGATCTTCCGATAATGTTACCTACTGACGTTGAATTTACGGGAAGGGGAAAGTCACCTCTTTCCGAGTCGGAATCATTTGTGCGGACAAAATGTCCGAAGTGCGAAAAGCCCGGCAGACGAGAAGTGGATACCATGGATACGTTTGTGTGCTCCTCGTTTTATTATTTGAGGTATCTTGATCCTAAAAATGATAAGCAGGCATTCGATAGGGATAAATCATCCTATTGGATGCCGGTTGACCAATATATAGGCGGAGTTGAACATGCGATACTCCACCTTCTTTATTCGAGATTTTTTACAAAGGCTCTTTTTGATATGGGGCTTTCAACTGCCGATGAGCCGTTTACCAATCTGCTGACCCAAGGTATGGTATTAAAAGACGGGGCTAAGATGTCCAAGTCTAAAGGGAATGTCGTCAGTCCCGAGGAGATTATCGAAAAATATGGAGCTGATACGGCGAGGCTTTTTATACTATTTGCCTCTCCTCCTGAAAGAGACTTGGAATGGAGCGACAAGGGAGTTGAGGGAAGCTTTCGTTTCTTAAACCGTGTTTACAGGATAGTTGATGAATTTAACGTAAGTTCTCCGAGGCACTCTCATTTCCACAAACATGAGATGTCTGTCAGGGATCGCGAGTTGTGGTTTATGTTGAATAACACTATAAAACGCGTGACACAAGATATAGAAGAGCGGTTTAATTTCAACACCGCGATAAGCGCTATAATGGAACTAGTCAACGCTATGTACAATTACAAAGAGAGTGTTCCTTCCGATTCATGGAACAGGGGATTAATGGCCGATGTGGCTTCAAATCTTGTAATTTTGCTTGCGCCTTTTGCGCCGCATCTTAGTGAAGAAAAATGGGAATATTTAGGAAAAGAGGGAAGCGTACACGAGAGGCTTTGGCCAAATTACGATCCTGCGGCTCTTTCAAAAGACGAGGTCGAAATAGTGGTACAGTTAAACGGAAAAGTAAGGGATCGCATGAAGATCAGTACCAACGCTTCAGACGACGAATTAAGAAACGCTGCTTTAGAACTGCCGAAGATAAAGAATGCGGTGGTTCCGGGACAAAAAGTGGATGTAATCGTTGTTCCCGGGAGATTGGTCAATATAGTTTTAAAATGAAGTTAGATTCTTTAGATCATTGAGCTTTACAGACTTTTACTTTTGAAATCCTTTTTTCCTCAACTTTTTCTACTTTGAAGATCATGCCGGAGTATTCAAGCTCCGGCGTATCGTTTTCTTCAGGAATTCTGCCAAGCTGTCCTATTATGAATCCGCTTAAGGTATCATAGTCTTCTGTCGGGAGAGCTTCCGCATCAAAGAACTCTTTTACGATATCCAATCCTACTGTGCCTTTTATACTGTAAGTATCCTCGTCAAGTTTCTCGATATCCGGCTCTTCATCATCATACTCATCGAAAATATTTCCCATTATCTCCTCTATTAGATCCTCAATTGTAACTATTCCCGCAGTACCTCCGTATTCGTCTATGACAACAGCCATATGTGTTTTGTTTATTTGAAGTTCTTTGAACATTTCATCTGTTCTTTTGGATGGGGGTACGAAATAGGGTCTTCTCATTATATCTCTCAGGTTAAAAGGCTGACCGGAGCCGTTGCCTATAAATTTTAAAACGTCCTTAACGTGTAAAATGCCGATTATATTGTCTATATCTTCCTCAAAAACAGGAAAACGGGTGTATTGCTCATTGTTTATAAATCTCAGCACCTCATCCATACCGCATGTTATTGATATCCCCGCAACATTCGTTCTGTGGGTCATGATATCCGAAATCAACTTATTGTTGAACTCGAATATATTGTTGATCATCTCTTTTTCGATTTGATGGATCGCACCTTTTTCTTCGCCCACATCCACCATCATCCGGATTTCTTCCTCAGTAACCCTAGCTTCCTCCGCATGAGGATCGAACCCGAGAAGTCTTATAAAAAAATCTGTTGAAGCTGTAAGAAGCTTCACAAAGGGATGAGCGATGACAGATAAGGTGTGCAGCGGCCAGACGACAGTCATCGATATTGTTTCAGCTTTCTGCATGGCTAGCCTTTTTGGCACAAGTTCGCCTAATACTAAAGAAAAGTATGAAAGCAGTATGGTTATTGCAACGAGTGATATACCCTCAAGCCAGTGCTCGGATACAGGAACTTCCCAAGAGATCAACAGGCTGACGATCGGATCTACAAAACTTTTTGCGGCAAATGCACTTGCTAAAAAGCCTGCCACAGTAACTCCGACCTGAATGGTTGCGAGAAATCTGCCGGGCTCACCTAATAGTTTCGCCAGCAGACCGGCTTTCTTATTGCCTTCTTCAGCCATCATTTTCACCTTGTTGTCGTTTAGTGAAATTAACGCCATCTCTGAAGCTGCAAAAAAGGCATTGAGGAAAATCAGCAAAAACAAAAATAAAATTGCAGAAATCAAATTTTATAACACCTCCGAGGAAAAAATAAAAAGGCAACAAAAGAACCCCTGTCTTAAGGATTCTTTAATGCCTTTTTGTATATATAGAAAAAATCTTAAAATGTCCGAAACAAATTTAAGCCGCACAAGCGGCTGCCTACTTATGCCCGCATCCCCGGGGTTATCGTCCATTAAAATATCAACCTCCGTCTAATAACAAAAAAGATCCTATCACAAGAATGAGTGAAAAGTCAATCTCTTTTTAATCCTATACTTCTTTTTAAGCCTTATAATCGATCTAATTACAAAAATCAATATCACCATTCCTGCTAAAATTTGTAAAATCATTAATAAAATATTATAATTCTGTACTCTGTACACGATAGTATTGATTATGGTTCGTTTCTCTATGCTATCGGTGGCCAATAGATTGGTCTTAAAAATAGTCACTCCGTCGAGACTGTATTTCAATACTCCCAAAACTTGCCCTCTCGATATGGGGGCAACAAACCTTGATTTGCCTTCGGGACAGTTATACGACCATTCGATATGGTCTCTGATATTTCGGATATCCGATTTTCGGAAAAGATCTTCAAAGCCATTTTGTGTAACCAGATTAACTTCCGATTCTCCGCCAAGCTTGTGTTCCTCTATGTATTCTGCGCCTATCTGTTGATTTTGGCCAATTAAACGATGAAAAGCATAATTGTTAAAGCCGTATTCGAAAAGTTCAACAGAGTCCAGCCACTGACCTTCTCTGGTCGTATTTAAGACTACCGCAATCAGATCCAACCCATTTTCCTGTGAAGCGGAAGACACAAGGCATGGTCCGGCGGGGGTGGTCCATCCGGTTTTAACGCCTGTCGCATATTGGTAATAGAATTCACTGTCCGGATTTATAAGCCTGTTTCTGCTCACCCAATAGCGGGTTTCCACATTTGAGGGATCTTCTTGCGTACTGCTCCAATCGGGATATTCGTATATCCGATCTGCTATAAGACTGCGGAAATCATTGTTTCTCATCGCTTCACGGGTTATAAGAGCCAGATCGTATGCTGTTGTGTAGTGATTTTCCTGATGATAACCATGAGGATTAAGGAAGCTTGAGTTTACTGCGCCTATTTCGGCGGCTTTCTGGTTCATAAGATCAGTAAAGACGCTAAGTGAATCATTAAGGCTCAATTCGGGGTTTGCTGATATTTTACGTCCGATATGAACGGCAATCGTATAGCCTGCATCGTTACCTGAAGCAAGCATCAATCCTCTGATTAAATTTTCTAGCGTTATCTGCTCTCCTATATCAAGCCCTGCCTTGCTTCCGTCGAGTGCAGCCATATTAGCTTCATTTCCCACAGTTACTATTTCGTCAAGGTCACCCTTTTCGATTGCGACCAAAGCGGCAAGTATCTTGGTTGTGCTTGCGGGATACAACTTTTTATCCTTATTTTTTTCAAAGAGAACTCTTCCGGTTGCTTGCTCTATGAGCACAGCTCCTTCGGCATCCAAAGAGGGCAATGAAGCCGTATTTTGGGGCGATGCGCTGACAATGGGATTGGACATTGATATGATCATAATCAAAGTGATCACATAAAGAAGAATTTTAAACAAAGAAACCGCACCTTCCGATAGTGAGTCTTAACGCAGAGTATAACATATACGGCGGTAAGTTGTAAACATGAAGGTTTAAAACATCACGGCAAAATCATGAAGACAAAATATGGGATATGCATTTTGCATCACTGAGAATATAGTACAAGATAGGCAGTAAATACTACATAATACCAAATGGATTTTTGCTTTTATTTCCGTTAATTATGATGATACGGGAGACAAAATTTTTCTGCTTGCAGGAGATACATTGTTCTCGATTGATGAGTTGTCACCTAAAAAACCGTTTGTAGTAAAACTGCTAGATCCTGGCGGTGTATTACCAGCATATGGTATATCCTTTGTGGATGAAAACGGTGTTAAGAGGTATTATTCTATTAATATGGATAGAA